>ENA-OOXA01000007-OOXA01000007.1-human-gut-metagenome-genome-assembly--contig:-NODE-7-length-157561-cov-12.505492_pt1 | contig 157561 bp, 157 predicted proteins | sample MGYA00241581_ERZ501331 | MGnify/ENA primary metagenome ERZ501331 (study PRJEB25962, sample SAMEA2042982) | human gut metagenome | biome: human gut; feature: human-associated habitat; material: faeces...
ATGAGAAATATAAACCTATTTTATCATAAATTATTTGGAAAAATCATAGTAGTATGGAGGATATAACTATGCGCAAGATATTTCAATACATCATGCTGGCTGTCGTTACTATAGTAATGGCGTCATGCACAAGTGATATAGAAGAAACAACCGCAACAACAGGCAAGAGCAACGTACAGTTGGTTGTTGGTGAATTTCCGGTATTCGGAGATTCACAGACTCGTGCTATTGGTACAACAGATGAAGGCAAAACTTCATGGGCAGAAGGAGATGAGTTGCTTCTGGAGATGACCAGTAATACTCTAGGGACTAAGTATGCTGCTTTTAAATATAATGGCAGTAATTGGGAATTGGCAAGTGGCGAGCTGTCTTATAAAGAAGACGAAGTGCCAACCTTTCCTCATGTATATTATGCCCCTAATTACAAATGGGAAGCCGGCACATTAGTTTTGAAAGAAGGTAAGGTTGCAGGAACGGATGAATATATCGAGGGAAAAGCCAATATCACCCCTAATGGTCAGGGTATAAATGTATCTTTTGCCGAGGCAACACGCACCTATTCCCGCTTGCGCATTGCTACAAATCAAGATGGTTCTGTTACCGTTATTGCCAAGTTTATCACTCCAGCCAACACTAGAGGCTATTCTGATAATACCTACACTCTTACGCCTGATGAAAAAGGCAATGTGTATTTGTACGGTAAGTTTTTTACGTATTCGTCAATCGTTGTGAAAAATGACGATGTGACTTTGGCTGATTATTTTTTCCAAAAAAACATTGATGCCAACAAGAGCTATGCGCTGGATGCGACTGCTATGTCTTTGGTAGGTTTGAGTACAGAGGAAATGCAAAGCACTATCGAGAAAGAACTAAATAAAGGGAAGGCAGACATCCGTCTTGTTCTTTCTGACGATATGACGAATGATGATATGGAGGCAATAAAAAGTGTCCTTGGAAGTGCCAAAGATGACAATATCAATCTTACCATTATGGGATTAAAGAAGGTTTGGAATTATGCTCTTTCAGAGATTCCACATGTAAAAAAACTAAAGTTAACGGATGTCGAAGAAATTGAAGAGTATGCTATTTGTAGCAATATGACACTTCAAGTATTTGAGGCTCCTAAACTTAGGACTATTCATTCTGGAGCATTCTTTGATTGTCCTGACCTTCAAACACTAAGGTTTGGAGCAATTGAGTATGCCGAAGAGCTTGTTTCTCAAATTTTCGATCAAGGAACTGAATATAGAATTGATTTGATTCTTTCTTCCGACCAAAAAGAGCTGAATGAAGACCGATATGGTAGCATATGGGAAGCTTCACAAACACCTTATGCAGATTCTGCCTACCATGCAGATAGAAAATTTATAAACAATCATTTTAAGTCTATAATTTGTGGTCACTCTAAGCATTAAAGGGCAAAGTGCTTGTGATAATTTAGGTCAGTAAAGAGTTGTGAATAAAAGGCTGTACTATCAAGTTTAACTCCTAAGCTGGGCAGGAGTATAAGGTGCTCAGCAACATATATTCACCCGCACTTCACGGGAAACGACAAGGGTCTATATGCCACGATGATAGGTGGGCGTACAAACGCAATTTTACGGAATCCCCTGCGAGATCCATCCAGCGGTAGGCGCCTTGAAGGTCTGCCGTCACGGGCAATGTCTGGAACCACAACTCTGTTCCTTTGACACCGCCGGGGGACTGTGCACCCGCTGTCACAACTCCTGCACCGAATAGAAGTAGCATTAGTTGCTTCATCGCTTGTGTGATTAAGGTTAATGATGGGAAAGGTTACCGGCCTTTCCAATGGATTGTGTCCGCTGAAGAAGTAAGGTAGGTGCGGACGGAGCTATAAAAGAGAGAATTTGGTCCGGAATATGTTATCCGGTTGAAGACATCATTCCGATGCCGACAATGGGAGGTATAGCTCCAATGGCAAATATAAGATTTTCTTTTGTTGTTGTAAACAAAAAGAAAAATAAAATTCACTTTTAACTGCGAGAGTGTATAATAAATCATAAATCTGCAACATTATGCGATGTATGCATCTTTATTAACTACATGATAGCATCTACAAAATTTTTATTAACCATCTCACATCAGGAATTCTCTTTGTAATGCGTTTTTGATTGAATAAATTACAAGAAAAGCAGAAAGAACACGCCTTCTTACTGATAAGATCAAAACTTTAATATCATTTGTTTCTCTTTTTTCAGTTCTTTATTGATGGTAGAAACAATACATTCGTTCAACATGTATTTAAGTTCTTTGCTGTCCTTGACATATTGTCCGCAAATATAGTAGACTTCCTTTATAGCTGCGTTTCTAAATTCTTTAATGATAGCACCCTCTGGGATGAGTCTTTCTGTTTGCCAGTAATCAAGAACCCAATTAACCATGGTTGCGCGAAGTTGTTTTCTGGTATCTACAGACAGTTTCTTGAAAGAAAGTTGTTCCACCATATCAGATTCACCTGGATTTATCGGACAATCATTGTTCGTGTCGTATTGCGGACCATATTGCATATAGTCCTGCCACATTCCTAAGTCTTTTTCGACTTCTACATAACAAGTCTTTAGGTTTCTCTTCTTATTTCTCTTTTTACCCATAGGATAAGTTGGATGTATTTTACAAAAGTAATCAAAGTTTGATTAACGTTGTAACATATATTTTCTCTAAATAAATCAAACAAATAACTTCCATTGTACAGATACAATGAACCTTTTCTTATTTGAATAAAATTCTGTATAGTTCATCTAATGACGAATTCTTTTTATCGGACTGTCTCTGCATTTCTTCCTGGAGTTTCACTAAGTGATCTGTTCCAGATTTACCGCTATACTTGTTTCGTTTCCCTTTGTCTGTCCGGGCAGCTTTCAAATACAAATGGGCAAACTCAATATGGCCTTTCATGTTGGCCGTGAGGCTTGCAAAGTTGGTAAACTCACAACCTACCACAATGTCGGAGAATATGGAAATAATCCGGGTAATGATTCTCCATTCCTTGTACAACAAGACATACAGCTCTTCTTTCTCCATCGGACTCATGTCACATAGCTGAATCCGATAACAACATAGCAGAAACGAATAACGTACATAGGCATTCTTGTATAGGGGAATTGGATTCTGTCTGATACATCCATGTAGTTCCTGTAATTGCTTACACACCGGTTGAATCAAATCGGAAATAACCACATGTTCCGAGAGTAGCAGCTGCAGAACAATGCAGCAAAACGACTTTTGCAGGCTGTCACCTTCCTGAAAGTTCCTCGCGGCATAATCCAGTAAGTCTGTGACATCCGCCGGTCTGAACATATAGTTCAGGTGTGAACGGATGAGAGGATGGGAGAAGATGTGGTTATAGCTGGCTCCTAAAAAACTGATAGTGTAATCATCGCTGAAAGCCACCTTTCTAAGATGAAGCAATGTCCCCCATATCATTTTTTTTTGAGTCTCTTCATTTGCACAAGCCATTGAAGACAGAAAGTTGTCCACGACCCAGGTTCCGGCCTGTAAACTTTCTTCCAGCCTACTTTTATAAATAGAGGCATTGTATATCTCAATCCCCTTTGACTGTATAAATTCTGATGCCATATCGCATAAACATATTAGAACTCAAAGGTATAGAGTATTCATGAGATTACATCGTCCATTTGCATTTTTAACGGCCCGTATTACGATTTTTATCGCTTCTCCATAGTCAGTTCAGGATTGCTCATAATTGACTTACTACTTTCATCACTTCACGCACATACCTTGGGTCTTCCGCATAGCCAATCTTGTGTAGCCACAGCAGGTAGTTTCCTCCTTTATACTTGTACTGCACCTTGGTGTAATAAGCCCTGACACTTTCCGTCCAGTGGTTGAACTCATAGTACTTCCCGGTTTTGGGATTCGTTAGTCCGAACAGGTTGTGCCGGTTCCGGCAGAGCGGTGAACGGAACCAGCTCGTTTCTAGTATGGCCTGTGCCAATACAATCTTTGGATGCCGGATGCCATTGCGAATGATTTCTTGGTAGAGATTGGGAATAGTGAGCGCAGGAAGTTCTTTTCGTTCAGAAACCTCAGTTTTTTCAGTTCCCTTATCAGACGCTTTTTCGTGGGACACCCTTGCGTAAACTTTTCGGGCATATAGCTCCGAAAGCAGTTTTACAGGCACCTCTGGGGCAAGGGAGTCCTTTTCTGCCTTTTTGCAAGACTCATAAGCGCCCAAACTCCTCTGTAGGGTATCAGGAACCACTTTTTGTTGCTTTTCAGGTAGGATTTCCGTCTCTTTTGTAATTGTATAGAACTGTGCCGATGCTGAAGCGGAACCAAGAATCAACAGCACGGCGGTCAGAATGATGTTGTGCATTTCTTTTCAATGATAGGGTTGCCAATACTTTTGCGGGTGTTCAAGGCGGTTCCGACCGCAAATATATCGTTTTACTTAAACAATACGAAAATGCACAACATCAATCATTCTGAAAGGCTGCCCTACGAGAAGTTGGCGGCATTGGGCATTGACCGGGAAAAGGCCGACAGTCTCCCTCAGGAAGTGAAGGAGAAGCTGGCATCCGGAGAGGTCACCCCGCTCATGCAGGTGTCCATCAGTGCCCGTAACGGAGACATCATCACGCTTCCCCTCAAACTTCAGCTGACCACCGACCAGCAAGGTAATCCGGCGCTTATGGCTTATCCTGTCCGTGCCGTACTGGAAAAGGAACGCAACCAAGTGTTGCGATTGTCCGACCAAGAAGCGGAGCGGTTGGGTAAAGGTGAAGTCATCCAGAAAGCCGTGGAAGTCAACGGTGAAAAGACCCAGCAGTATCTGCAACTCGACCCCGAAACCAAATCAATCTTCCATCGCCGTGTCACGGATGTTCAGTTGGAACAGAAGCTCAAGGACATGGAGAAGGTCAACGACATCGAACTGGGCATGCAGCAAAAGCAGCAGGTACGCGAGGGAAAACCCATTGAGCTGAATGTGGGTGGTGAGAAAGTGTCGGTCGGTGTCGATCTGAAAGAGCCTCAGGGTTTCAAGCTCATCCAAGGGGACTTGAAGGAGTGGGAGCGACAGCAGAAACTTCGCTACGACGAACAGCATCCCGAGTACCTGGGACTGGTGATGACGGACAAGAACCGCTGGGAATACCAAAAAGTGGTAGACAAGCAGTCACAGGAAAGAGCTTTGAAATTCGGTAATCAGAAGGAAAAACATTCCCAAGGACTCAAACTCTAAATCATTACCCTTATGGTCAAGAAGAAAAATGCCGAACAGGATGTAGGTCTGGTACGGATGTTCAACGACATGAAGAAGAAGCATCCCGATGCGCTGCTCCTCTTCCGTAACGGGAACTTCTACGAAATGTATAAGGAAGATGCACTCAAGGCATCGGTGATACTGGCGCTGAAGGTATCAGACAAGATTCTGCCGCTGGAGAATGACCCCATCAAACTCCTGACTTTTCCCCGTCATGAACTGGACAAGCATCTGCCCAAGCTGATTCGCTCCGGTCAGCGGGTCGCCATTTGCGAGGCGATAGACCAGCCGAAACTGATGAAGAAGCCCAGGGAAAAGACCGGAGAAGATTTGAAAAGCCAGGATAAAGTGAAAAAAGAAAACAACCTCAATCAGGAAACTATGGCGAAAAAGAAGAAAGAACAGGCTGTGCAGGAAGAGCCTACCAAGACAGTCAAGACGGCTGCAGAGGAGAAACCTGCCAAGGAAATGAAGAGTGAACAAGCAACCGAGCAGAAAGCGGAAGCCAAGCAGGAACGCAAGCCACGTGAACCGCAGATGATTACCGCCAACGGCGAGAAAGTCAGCCATGGCCATGCCTTCCAGAGCACTACCAATCCGGCAGACTGGTACTTCACCGCCAAGATGGACGGCGTACAGCTGAAACCGCAGAAGATGGACGCAGCGGATTTGGCCGCTTACCAGAAGAAGGAAATGACGGTGCCCCAGCTGATGGAACGCTATTATCCCACCAAGCTGATGCCGAAGGTATCGGAAGAAGCGTTCCAAATGCCGAAGCAGTTGTCCGGTCCGGATGGAGCCATCACCATCGACAAGTTCAATGTCTATAAGGAAAAGGACGAACAGCGACCGGACTACGGCAAGTATAAGTTCTATGTGCAGATGGGCGACACCAAGATGTCGGCAGTGGCTTCCCGTGAGGACTTGAATGCCTACTTCGACCGGGTGGTCAGTCCTACACAACTTGTGGAGAAGAACTTCGGGGAACGACTGCACCTGCAGTCAGCCTACGAGAAGTACCAGCTTCCCGAAGGAGTGGACCCCAAAGGAGTCCGTGTGGCCAAGGACCACTCCGACAACAAATGGAAGGTGTCGATGGACCTGGGCGACAAGGGCAAGACCAGCAAGCATGAACTCTCCTTTGATGACGGCTACTCGCTTTTCAAGGCAAAGACTGCCACCCGGGAACAGATTGCGGCCAAGTACCTCAATACGGAAATTTCCGGGATGCTTTCAGCTGTGACCAACAAGCTGGAGAAGTCGGCTTCCATGAAAATGTAACGCAATCAAAAGGAACAAACGAATATTCAAGAAACAATAAAAGACGAAAAGATATGACAGCTAAAAAGACACACGAGGAGTTGGTGGAACTCCTTCAGGCAGGTAAAATCGGTTTCCTCCGCTTTGTGATGGACGGGGACAGTGCAGAGGATTATCTGGAGTGGTGCCAGACCCACGGCACAGATCCTTCGGATGAATCCGCAGAGTTTTATGTTGAACAGACGGACATCGACCAGATGGACCGTCAGGTAATGGATGACGAAAGCTATGGCGTATGGAACTAACACATCCGGCAATGCCGGGCAGGTAGCCATCGACCGCTTTGCCGAAATGATGATTGCCCGTATGGAGCAGATGAAGGCCTCCGACTGGAAGAAAGGCTGGATTGGGGGCGCATCCGGATTTGCAGGTCTCCCGCAGAACGTGGGTGGCCGCAACTATTCGGGTTCCAATTCCTTCTTCCTCCAGCTGCAGACCGCTGCCCAAGGCTACCGGCTGCCGGTGTACCTCACCTTCAAGCAGGCGCACAACCTGAAAGCCCATGTACTGAAAGGCGAGAAAGCCTTTCCTGTGGTCTATTGGGACGTGCTGGTCAAGGACAAGAACGGCCATAAGGTCAGTTCGGATGAGTATAAGACCATGAGCAAGGAGGAGAAGAAAGGCATGGACGTCATTCCCTTCTTCAAGGCTTTCCCCGTGTACAACATCGACCAGACCAATCTGGCAGAGGTACAGCCCGAACGGGTGCAGAAACTCATGGAGAAGTTCAAGGTGCCCGAGCTTCGGGATAAGGAAGGCATGTATGTCCATGCCGCCCTCGACCGGATGATTGAGACGCAAGGCTGGCTCTGTCCCATACAGGCAGACAAACGGGTGGACGGAGCCTTCTATTCACCGGCCCAGGACATCGTGGTGCTACCCATGAAGGAGCAGTTCAACATCGGCGATACCCCCGAGGAAGTCTACAGGGGCGGCATGGAGTTCTATTCCACCATGCTGCATGAGATGTCACACTCCACCATGACACCTGAACGGCTCAACCGCGAGATGGGCGGACGCTTTGGAGACCCGAAATACGCCAAGGAGGAACTGGTAGCCGAACTGACCGCCGCCATGATCAGCCACTCCATGGGCTTCGATTCCAAGATAACGGACAACTCTGCAGCCTATCTGGATTCCTGGATTGGGGTGCTGAAGCAGGAACCGAAGTTCATCGTTTCCGTCATGGCGGACGTGAACAAGGCTTCGGACCTCATTCTGGACCAGGTGGACAAGCAGCGGCTGGCACTGAACGAGCAGCCCTACCTGACGAAGAACGACCCGTTTGCCCCGTTGGGTGAAGGCGAAGAAGTGCCGTTCAAGAATGCGGCCATCGTGAAGACGCGCAACGGGGATTATGCCATCCGTGCTTCCTACGATGGTGTGGAACTGGGGTTGAAGAAGGTATCGAAAGATACGGCGAAGACCTACTTCCAACTGACGGACTACAAGGACAAGGCAGCCTTCCTGAACATGACGGCGCACAAGACCTTCGAGCCGGAGATAGCCAATCTCAAACGCACGCAGGCCGTGGGTGCCAAGTTAAGCATCTGATTTTATGTAGAACCTTCAATTCCATGAACCATGACTGATTACAAGGTAAACTTCCAGGACCTCAAAGCCAAGGTAGGCATCGACGATGTAGCCTATGCGCTCGGGTACCGCCTGGACCGAAGGGCCGGTGTGGGCCGCTACATGGAGCTGGTGTTGGGGGACGGCAAGGAAAAGCGGGATGTGCTTGTGATCTGCCATCCCCAGGACAAGGCTTCCCAGCGGTTCTTCCGCCGTGACGGTTCCAAGGGGGATGTGGTCACACTCATCCGGGAGAACCTGAATGCCTTCAACGTGTCGGGCAAGGATGAATGGCAGAAGATAGCCAAGGTGCTGTCCCGCTTTGCCAATATGCCTGAGCCTGAATACCGCGATGACCGGGAGTATGTGCAGTCAGTCAGGTATCACGCCACCTTCGACAGCTCCAGGTATGAGGTGAAGCCGATAAATCCCGATAAGATTCCGGCCATCTTCCAACAAAGGGGATTGTCTGATGAAACGGTACGCACCTTTGCTCCGTTCATCCGACTCATCCGCGACAGGAAGAACGAGAACTTTGACGGCTACAATATCGGCTTCCCTTATACCAACGGAGAGAACAATCAGGTCCGGGGCTACGAACTGCGGGGGTACGGCGGTTACAAATCCAAGGCGGCCGGAAGTGATTCTTCCTCTTCCGCATGGGTGGCTGACTTGTCAGGTGGCTATCCGAATGTGGTGAAGAGTGTCTTCTTCTGTGAGTCGGCTTTCGATGCCTTGGCGTTTTACCAATGGAACCGGAAGCAGCTGACCAATGAAATTGCCCTGGTATCACTGGGCGGCACGTTCTCTGACGGACAAATCCGGCAGGTGCTGAACCGCTTTCCCGAAGCCCGCCCGTTTGACTGTTTCGACAATGACCTGCCCGGTCGTATCTACGGCTTGCGCATGATGGCGCTGGTAGAGAACATCCCCATGAAAATCAACCGAACCCGTGACAGTCTGGAAGTGGAAGCGAACGGACGTTCCTTCCGGCTTGATCCGGAGCGTCCCTTTCAGGTGCAGGTCAAGGAACACCTGTCGGTCAGATACGATATGGGACAATGGCTTCCTCCCAAGGCTTTCAAGGACTGGAACGACTGTCTGCTCAACAAACCGATGGAGGTGCGGCTGCATCCGACTAAACAGGACCAAATCAATAACCTGGCCGAACGCAGAAATGCAGGCCCTAAATTATAAACGTATGAATGCAAGACGATGGAAACGCTCCTTGTTAATCGCTGCTGTTGGCTTATTGATAGGTAAAACTCCGCTCTTTGCCCAACAGACTGACCCGGCGCTGACTTCTGCCGTACTGGGTCAGACCGCAGCCTTGAAGAAGATCCACAAGGACCGCAAAAAGACGCAGGAGAAAATCATTGCGGCGGAAGTGGCTGTTACCGCTTCGCTGGAGCGGATTCACCATGTGGAAGACAAGATGCTGGACTACCTCTCGAATGCGCAGGGTGCCATGCAGAACCTTTACCAGATTAAGCGTGCCGGGGAACTGGTGGCCAAGGAAATCCCGCAGAACTGCAGCCTGCTCCTCAAATCAGTGGGCGGCAATCTGAAGGGAACCGTTATTGCGGCCATGGTATCGGATGAACTGACGGATGCTGCCACACAGATGACGGCACTCTTTCCCTTCATGAAACAGCTGGTGACTTCGGGCAAGTATGACGTGACAGGAGATGACGGAAAGAACGAGAAGTACAAGGTGAACCTGCTGAACGCTTCGGAACGCTACTACATCGCCAACGAGGTGGTAAGCCGGCTGGAAGCCATCAACACCAACCTGTTTATCCTGGCCTGGCAGGTACGCACGCTCTCATGGAATGACCTCTGGTTCTCGCTCGATCCCGAAGGATGGGCCAACGTGATGTCCGGCAAGAACATCATCGGCGGTATCATCTCCGACTGGAACCAGGGCTATAGCCTGAAATAGTAAATAGGTAAACAAGTAAACAAACTTACTAATCACAAAGTAATCAAGTAAGGAAATAAGAAAGTAATCAAAGCAACAAGTAACAGAATCATATAGTAAACAAATCATCCAAAAACAAAAGCGTATGGAAAAGAAAATAATCGGTCGCTGTCCTTTGTGTGGCGGCAACGTGGTAAAGACCTGCAAGGGCTACCGCTGTGAGAACAACATCGCCGAACAGCCAACCTGTGTGCTGAATATCAACGGCATTATCGGCAACCGCAAGATGAGTGACGAGGAAATCGCAGAATTGTTGGAGCACCGCTTCATCCTGTTGGACGGCTTTGCTTCCAAGGATGGAAAGGCATTCCCTTCCGTGCTGGAACTGGCAGACAACGGCGCCATCAACATGCAGTCTGTCATCGGCAAGTGTCCGCATTGTGGCGGCGATATTCGGGTGGGTACGAGAGCCTTCAACTGCTCCAACTACAGCAACCAGCAGGCGCCGTGCAACTTTGCCATCTGGCGCAACATCGGTGGTCACCAGTTGAGTCTGACAGAAGCCAAGGAAATCTGTGAAAAAGAAATCACCTCCAACGAACTGGAGATGTACCGTGATGACGGCACCATCTACCGCAAGCGTCTCGGCCTTTCTCCGGATAAACTCCAAATTGTGAAGATATGAAACCGGGAATGAAACTCACTATCCTGCTGGTGACCGCCGTCTGCTTCTGGAGCGGCCTGTTTTACTTCGCCAGCTGTTCCGACCATCCCGAACAACGGGCGGTGGAAATCGCAGAGAGAGCCCTGAAGGCAACCGTCGATAATCCGGAGTCCATCCAAATCAAGGGCATCAGCAAGGCAGATTCTGTATTTGGCAAGGAATATGTCAATCCACACGAGAAGGCTGCATTATCCATGCACCTGATGCAGTACGGCCACAAGTTGATGGAAGAAACAGACTACTTCCAGAACCTCGACAAGGACGATGCCGCGATGAGTGATCAGGTCACCCGTCAGCTGGATGCCATGACCACGCTCCGGGCTTTGATAGCTTATGGAGAAATGGAAGAAGCGAAAGTTGGGAAAGAAAAGGTTGCGAAGCCGTTCAACGGATGGAAGGTCAAGATAGATTTTGAAGCCAAGACCTTAAAAGGAAAGCCTTACCACTCGGAATACTGGTTCATCCTCGATAAGGAAGCAGAAATTGTAGTCAAATCATTTGAAATACCGCTGCTATGAAAATCAGACAATTAGTATGTGCTATAATCACAGGAGTTGCCACGTTGTTCACCTCCTGCGAAGAATGTGAGCATGAAGGAGACAGATCTATTGCTTCTTCCCTCCAGGTTGGTGACGTAGTTTGTTCGGATGGCAGTGTGCTGTCCAAAGAAAAGTTCAGTTCCTCCCAAAAGGAGCCGGTGGCCATTGTCTATCATGTGAACCGGAATCCGGAGATCAAAGCTTTGGGCTATGCCGTTTCCATCCGGGATGTCGCATCGACAGCCTTTGCAGACAGTCTGGGTGTCGAACAGGAAACCTCGGCTTCATTGGAGAAGGAAGACGGTAACGAGAACACCCATGCCATGTACCGCAACGAGGAAGTGAAATCTCCCTTAGCCGTTTATGTCTTCGATATGTGGCGCTATGGTCAGTCCGCCTACATCCCTTCGGTGAAGCAGCTTACTTACCTCTATCAGCAAATTGGGTTGGTCAACCAACGGATAGAAGCGGTCGGTGGATTGCCCATCAGTCTGCAGCCCGGTGACTGCTGGCTGTGGACTTCCACCGAAGTGGAGGGACAAAGGGATAGCAAGGCCTGGCTCTTCTCGATGCAGTCGGGTACCATTCAAGAGACTCCGAAGGACCAGGCGCATAAGTTCAGACCCGTGATAAGTATCTATTAGATAGTGTAATCTCTAAATGCAAAGATTATGAATGAATTACTCGTACAACTCCAGATGAAGATGGAGGCATTCCAAAAGGATGCAGCCCTTCAAGCCGAAAAAGGAAACAAGGCAGCCGGCCAACGTGCCCGCTGTGTATCACTTGAAATGGAACCGCTGCTGAAGCAGTTCAGGAAACTTTCGTTGGCGGCTTCGAAAAGATAAAATCAAAAACTTTACGTGGTTGCCATTCATAGGCAATGAAAAAACAAGAGGTCCTGATGCCATTCATCCATGCGCATTAGGACCTTTTGTTGCATCAGTAAACCATGTCTTTCTGTCTCATTTCTTCCCGAATCAGTTCTGCTTCGGTATGGGTCAGCTGGGGAAGCTGTACTTGTTCCAGACTCTCTTGCTGGTAAACCTTCACTTCGTTGATGAGCATTTGCCAGTCGTAAAGGAACTCCTGACTGCAACCGTGCTTCTGATAAATTTCTTTGGCGGCTTCCAGTATCTCTCCGGCACAGCTGTCATTCCCTTGGAACACAACAGCCGGAATCTCGTTGTGGAAGCAATCTCTCAATAAGCGTATCTGATCTTTCATTTGTGTAAGGTGATAAAGTCTGTTTTATACCATGCCTTCCTGAACCTTTGTTTTCAGGGCCTGCAAAGATAGTGAGATTTCGGAAAGATTAAAAGTTAAACATCCCTCTTTAACAGCCGGCGGATTCTTTCCTTAGTCAGGCATTTCCACTCCCGATGAATTTTCCGATACAAAGAAACGAAGGGTCGGTACGGCAGCAAATGGCGCTTTGCTTGGCTGCAAGGAAAGCAGCCGGCAGCCTTCCACAATTTGTGCCAAATTGGGTATTCCGTCTGCTTTCCCCTTGCCACATTTGCCTTCTGTCCCTTACACCCTTCGTAAGAAGAGGTATCGTAAAAATCACCCGGGAGTGAGAAGCCGAAAGGCTTCAAACCAAAGGGAAAAAATTAGTTCAGCTATGGCATACAAACTTAAAGACCGAAAAGAAAAGATGCTCTACAAGGGCAGTGTTTACGAACTCACCCTGCAGTGGGACAGAGAGAGTCTCCGCAAGTGCTTTTGTGGTATGCCTCCTTTCTATGCACACATCCGCAAGGACGGCAACAACTTCGCGCTCATTGACTGCTATTCCACCGGGGACGATTTCAGTGTGGAACCCATGCACTCGCTTTTTGAAGAGCCGGAATGGATAGTTCACTTCCTCAAGTCGGACATCAATACCATTCCACTGCAGAAACTGCTGGAACTGCTTCCCATCTGATTCACGGAATAACGAACTTAAAAGAAAACGCTATGGACACTCCCATTGAAGCCATTCCCACATGGGCACTCTGCTATCTGTTCAACTCGGATGCAACCGGACTGACGGATGAAGAAATCGCTCTGATTGACCAGTGGTACACGGAGAATAAAGTCATGGGTATCACTACCGCAACGGAACAAGAGGGAGAATGTTTCCCTTACTTCTCACATTGTCCGGCTTTCGGACTTCCTGCCGAAGTGGTGGACTGCCACGTTATGGTAGGCTGAATACAGCCGGTGACTGCTGATGATTATTTACGCTTAAACATTAGGAACATATGAAAGGAACTGACCATTTCAAGGAACTCATCAAGAACTATCTTGATAACCGAGCCAAGGAAGATGAACTCTTCCGTGCCAAGTATGAAACCACCACACGCACCATTGACGATGTGGTCAACTATATCTTCCATGCCGTACAGCAATCCGGCTGCTGCGGTCTCAGCGACATGGAGGTTTATGCCATGGCAGTCCATGCGATAGATGAGCCCGATTTGGAAATCGGCAAGCCGATGGACTGCAATGTTGTAGTGAATCATCACATTGAGCTGACCGAGGAGGAGAAGGCAGAACAACGAGCCATTGCACTCAAACGATACCAGGAGGAGGAAATGCGGAAATTGCAGCAACGCAACAGCCGACCCAAGGCAGCCAAACCGCAACCCAAACCCATTCAAGAACTCTCACTCTTTCAAGGCATGGAACTATGAAAGCAAGAACGAAAATAGAAAAACAGGTGGCAGCTTCCAATGAGAAGCTGACCGCCATAAGCCCCAAAGTGCTCACATGGGCAGTGCGGAAAGTGGCAGGACATGTCTGCTTCCGGACTTCCGCACACAAGTGTACATGTGGCGATTGTGGCAGGCACTTCGACTATGAGGGAAAAGGGAAGTCGGTATGCTGCCCTTATTGCGGTACTCGCTTACAGATAAAGGACACCCTCAAACGCACCATCAAGGAAGCCTATTATTTTTCTTCCCTCGAAGTAATAGACCATTTGCAGGTGCAACGGGTCTTCCGCTTGGAAACGACCTTCCGAAAAGGAATGCCTATGGAGGTAGTCTACTGGGAAGCATGCCGTCTGTGGCTCAATGCCGAAGGCAGGTTGGCTGTCACGGCAAGAGCAAGGACATTGAGCTATTATGTGGACTGCTTTGATTGGGCATCCGAAATCACTTTGAAGCGACCGAACGAAGTTCACTGGCTCATTGCAGACACCTATGTTTATCCGGACCATCGGCTGCTGCCCGAACTGAAACGCAACGGCATGAAAGGCAAGTTGCCCGACTGCCACCCGATGAAGCTGATGAAAGCCGTGCTGACGGACAGCCGGATGGAAACCATCCTCAAGTCAAAAGATTTACATGCCGTGTCTTATTTTGTAAACCGACCTTTGGAACTTGACCGATGCTGGCAGCCGTATAAGGTAGCCACCCGGCATCATTACCGCCCTTCGGACATGGGATTGTGGGCAGATACCATCCGCTTGCTGGAGCAGTGTGGCAAGGACATCTGTAACCCCAAGTATATCTGTCCGCAGAACCTCAGAGCCGAGCATGACTATTGGATGAACCGACACAACCAAATGGAGCAGAAACGTAAAAGCCAAGAGCAGATGCAGCGAGCCAAACGGAAGGAAGCCGAGTTCTACAAGGAGAAGTCACACTACTTCGGCATCACCATCACCGACAAAGACTTGGTGATTTCGGTACTCGATAGTCTGGAAGCCTTCCAAGCCGAGGGAAATGCCCTGCATCATTGTGTCTTCCAATGCGAATACTATGCCAAGGCGGACAGCTTGATATTATCGGCTCATGACAAGGAGGGAAACCGCATTGAAACAATTGAGTTTTCACTGACCGAGGGGAAAGTGATACAGAGCCGTGGGCTGTGCAATACGAACACTCCGCACCATGACCGGATTGTCCGGCTGGTCAATGCGCATGCCCATCAGATACTTGCAGCCAAACAGACAGCGTAGATTCCTTATATATGTTCCGCTCCGACTTCCGCCGTAAGGTATGGGTCGGAGTTTTTATATTTGGATAGTAGAAATAGTTGACGATGTTAAAATGAAATCTAATGCAAATATCTATTTGTTATATAATAGAGTTTACATGATAACATGTTTAATTACGCATTGAAGTTAAGTGTGTAAATCTATATTTTATTCCCTTTGAAAAAAAACGATGTAAATATGTGATATACAACATATAAAATAGCGTATTGTTTTTAATAAAATATAGGTAAACTAATTATGTAATAATAAAATAATATAGTATATTTGTAGTATAATAATATAGTAGTAAAGTAATATAGTAAACCTATAAAAATGGTAGCAAAAAATATAACAATAGCCATCGGCAATCAGAAAGGTGGAGTCGGCAAAACTACTTCTACCGCATGTATAGGTGCAGCACTTGCCCTGAGAGGAAAACGGGTGCTGCTCGTTGACCTGGATGCACAGCAGAACCTCACGTTCACGCTGACGCAGAACGAAGACCCGGAAACAAGTATCTATGATACGCTGGTCAAAGACCAACCGCTACCTATCGTACCCATCCGTGAAAACCTGGACCTTGTTCCAGCATCACTGGACTTGGCAAGAGCCGAAATAGACATGGCTACCATGATGGCAAGGGAAGGCATCCTTAAATCCTGTCTTGATGAACATAAGGAGAAGTATGACTACATCCTGATGGATTGCTCTCCCTCACTCGGTATCGTGACGACCAATGCGCTGGTGGCAGCGGACAAACTCTACATACCGCTCACTGCCGAAGCCTTGCCCTTGAAAGGCTTGACCATGCTGGATGATATAGTTCGGGAAGTGAAACGCAGGGTAAACCCAATGCTTGAATTAGGCGGTGTTTTCTTCACCAGGTTCAATAACCGGAAGTTGAACAGGGAAGTGATTTCCATGGTGGAAAAGCGGTACGGAGAGAAGGTTTTTCAGACGAAAATCCGGGAGAATATTTCCATAGCCGAAATGCCGCTGTCTGGTCAGACCATCTTTGAGTACGAACCGAAAAGCAACGGTGCAGCAGACTATCGAACACTGGCCGATGAAATAATCAGTCGGGAAGAAAATAGGTAAACTATATTACTAATCACAAAGGTTATTGGTAACATAGTAAGTTAATCAGCAAGTAAACAAGTAATAAAGTAAACAATATGAGTAAGAAGAATTTATCCTTATTGATGGATGGCTTCATGGGTGAAGCCATTCCATCTGACCCGGTACAGGAACAGCCTAAGGAACAGGCTGTTGAGCAAGCAGCAGAACAAGCGAAACAGCCGGCTGCTCAAACGGATAAGATGGATAGTCCGAAGGCAGCACCTGCAAAAGCATCTTCGAAGAAAGAAGCAACCGAAATGGAAGCTACCGATAAAATGAAGTCCAAACTGGAAGCCAAACGCAGGGAGAATGTGGGTCGCCCCAAGAAAGGCGAAACAGCCAAAAGTGGCAAGAAGCCCCATGAAATTCGAGCCACCTTTATCGTAGATCCGGATTTACTTCAAAAGGTGAAGTACATTTCTCTTGTGGAAGGTGCCTTATTGAAGGACGTTATTTCTGAAGCTCTGAACAACTATGTGGATAAATGGGAAACAGACAACCGAAAAATCCGCCTGCCAAAGAGGAAGTAGAAACTTCTGCTGTAGTTCTGTCATTGCAAGCGCCAGACAGCAATAACAGGACTGCTACGTTATTTGGGAATTGAGGTCTATAAATATTCCATCTGCAGCATCTCATTCAAGCTGATATTTTTCTATCGTTTGTTCATTTGCATTCTTGTGCTGATGATTTTAATTTAAATTTGAATCGGGACAAAACTATGATTTTAAAGACATAAAACAGGCCAATTTGACCCGATTTTCTACGAGAAAGCAGTATATTTGTCCCGATTAAGAATTTTAGATATGACAACAGAAACTGAAATATTACAATATTTGCACTATCATCCGCTTTCAAAACGTATGGAGATAGGACATGCTGTCACTACAGAGATAAGCGAACGTACCTTAAAGCGTGTCATTGCAGACTGTGTGGAAAAAGGGTATATCGAGGTGGTCGGTAAAGGACCGGCTACCAAATACAAACTCACTCCTCAAGCTCATGTGACCATGCCACTCAGTCTTGATACTTATTTTGACAAGGATATTGATGAACGCACGGTCCAGGAAAGTTTTAACTTTGACCTGATACGTGACATATTGCCGAATGTACGTTTGTTTACAGACGATGAGCTGGCGTTGTTGCATGAAGCACAGTCAAAATTTCGTTTGCACCTTTCGGAAATGACGGATATTGAATATCGTAAGGAGATGGAAAGGTTGGGTATAGACCTGTCATGGAAATCCTCACAAATCGAAGGTAATACTTATTCATTACTTGAAACGGAACGTCTGTTGAAAGAGAAACAGACCGCTAACGGAAAGACCAAAGAGGAAGCTGTGATGCTGCTTAACCATAAGGATGCTCTTGACTTTATCCTTGATGTACCGGATTATCTGAAAGAAATATCGTTAACTCGTATAGAGGAAATCCATGCGCTGCTTGTTAAGGAGCTGGGTGTCGAACGCCATATCCGTCTTAGGCGTGTCGGTATAACCGGAACAAATTATCAACCGCTCGATAATGAATTTCAAATCAGGGAAGCCCTTGAAGACAGTTGTCAGCTTATTAACGGCAAGAATGAAGTGTTTGAAAAGGCTTTGTTGGCTCTTGTGCTCCTTTCCTATATACAGGCATTTTCTGACGGCAACAAACGCACGGCACGCATCATAAGCAATGGAATTTTGATTGCCTACGGCTATTGTCCTATCTCATTCCGCAGTGTAGATTCAATTGACTATAAAAAAGCAATGCTGATGTTCTATGAACAGAACAATATTGCAGCATTCAAACAGATTTTCATTGATCAGTTCCTGTTTGCTGTAAAAACATATTTTTGAAATTACAGAAATCTATTGATTATTAAACGGAAATCTTACCTGATGCAGGCTGGAGCATAGCATGGTAGGTTTGTCGTTTTTTTGCATGTTTCATTCCATTGCCACAGAGAGAAGCAACAGGGTTTCACTTCGCTCCACTCAGTTGTTTCTCACAGTGTCAATGAGGTTGGAAAACATATCTATAAATGATAACTTGCTCGATGGTTCTACCGAACGCAGGCTGACGCTTGCAGAAGTAGAGCCATCGAATGGTTTATACAGTTAGCTCACAGATGTTGGTCACCACTTCGACTTTTCGTATTTCATGCGATGCCGGAAGTGACGACCTTTTGGGAGATGTGCCATCCGGTTTGCTCCGTGTCTTCGACATCAAGCAAAGCCCGGCTGAGTGGCTTTTGCTACAAATGGAAGTTTCAGTCCATTGCCACAGAGAGAAGCAGCAGGGTTTCACTTCGCTCCACTCTGCTGTTTCTCACAGTGTCAATGAGGTTGGAAAACATATCTACCAATGATGACTTGCTCGATGGCTCTACCGAACGCAGGCTGACGCTTGCGGAAGTAGAGCCATCGAATGGTTTATGCAGTTAGCTCACAGATGTTGGTCACCACTTCCGACTATTCGTATTTCATGCGATGCCGGAAGTGACGACCTTTTTGGGAATGAATGTGCCATCTGGTTTGCTCCGTGTCTTCAACACCAAGCAAAGCTCGGCTGAGTGGCTTTGGCTGCGAATGGAACTCCAATCCGTTGCCATAGAGAGAACCTGCAAGGCTCCACTTCGCTTCACTTTGTAGGTTCTCACAACGGCAACGGTTTTCGGGTAGCTCATCTTCAAGATGGTCAGAATACTGGGTTACGCGGACTTTCTGAGGAATATATTTGAGATGACCTGTTAGAACTAATTCTTTCCCTTGGAATCCTAGTCGGGAAAGTCTTGAAAACCGTTGGAGCTTCTTGGTCCAACTCGTTTTATACGTGCAAAGGTACTGCGGACGGGAGAAACGTCAAGTGCCGCTGACGCTTTCGGACTGAAGACTTTCCGGCAGCCTTCCGCAATTTGTGCCAAATTGGGTATTCCGTAAAGTCCTCGGACCTCACACTTGCCTTTTTCTCCCTGTTGTCCGCAGTGAGGAACTGCACGAAAAAACGGTTTTCCCGACCAAGAAGCTCTAAAGGGCTTCACAAGAGGGAGAAGAATCGGAATCGCAACCATCTAAATTGTTTTAACTATGGATTATCCCGAATTATCCGGAGCTACCATCTCCGAACGTGACAAGGCTTTTGCACAAGAGTTCGCCAACTTTGTAAATGGCAGTATGTGTTCACCTGACCAGACTGGCAGGGAACTGACCAAAGCTCACCGCTACCTGCAACAGCAGATGTTCAAGGTGTTCCTCGGCTTCATGAAGCAGCTGGCACACAACTATCAGCAGGGAAGATACGATGACCGCAATGAGTGGGCATCACGGCTTTCTGCAGAAGCCTATCAACGGCTCATTGAGTGTGACTTGATTTTTGACCCCGAATTTCCAACCTCTAAATGACAGGACTATGGACGAATATGATTTTCCCGAATATGGCAGACAATGCGAGTTGATAACCCCTTGGCGAGGCTACCACCGAGGAACTATCGTAGCCCTCTCTGAACATGGTTTTGTGGTTCAGTTCAGCAGTGGTGCAGAAATAGATGTTTATAAAGACGAAATAATTTTGGATTGATATGTGCAGACTTATGACAACGCAGTTGGAGGAAGCCTTGAAAGGCTTTCCTCTCTATTCTCAGGACGGCAAGGGAAAGGACGCTATTTGCCGTGCCATCTTTGCGCTCGGTGGTGTGCGGTGGTTCATTCTTGAAGGTGAAAAAGAAGGAAACGACACTATCCTCTTCGGTATCGTCATCGGACTGATGGAGGACGAGTACGGCTACATTTCCTTGAATGAACTTTCGGACATTGAGTTGGATTTGACCAAACAAGGCTTCGGCAAGCTGCAAGTAAGGCAGCAGGAAAACTTCCATCCGGTGCCACTGAAAAAGTTGCGTGACAGCCGTTTGCAGGAGTTCCTTGCAAGAATGGGTTATTGAACGTATGATTTGTAACAAGAAAGTGACCTGCCATATCCATCACGGACTTGGCAGGTCTGTATGTAGCTTTATGTCTTATGAGAAATAAAAATGTATTCAGCATTGCAGCCTTGCTTGGCTGGACTGTTTCTGTAAAGTATGTAGATGGCAGTCTTTTCTTTGACTTCCATCGGAAAACCTTGAGCGGTGTTCCGTTTTCCTTCACCGCTGAAATGAAAGATAGAAAGTTGGAGAACCTTATCAAGGAGATTGAATCCTTTGTGGATGCCATTGATCCTGAGACTTGTGCCGGGGAATGGATGATTCAGTCAGGTGCTATGGCTCCTTCCCGGTATCAGCAGGCGGTAAACGATATGGATGCCATCCGGACTGATGCGTGGCTGCTGGCTTGCGAACTGAGGGAAGCTGACGGAAAGTCATTGCTGATAGGCTTGCCCTGGAACCAATGGAACTGACCCCCACATCCTGCTACTATTCAAAGACAGCCTTCTACCGAGATGTACTGTCTTTGAATTTGCGCCCTTTCTTGGGGAGACCTGCCGCTTTATAGGCAAGCAAGTCGCTTCCCTGAAATACGATGCCTCTTTTATCGGTATGGATCCGGATAAAAGGAAGCGGACGTTCCTCATGTCTGATGTAGTCATAGATGGTACACCGGTGGATGCCGAGGAAGATACAGGCTTCCTTCACAGAATATCTTTTTTCCGGGAGTATCACAATCGTTTGTATTTGCTGTATATAGTTCATAAGTATTCTTTTGGGTGTAAAGTTACTCATGCAGGTCCATTCTTGCAATAGGTAAAATCTTTGATAATGAGGGATATTGTGATGTTTTGAAAGACTTTGTATTACTCATTACTTGTTGCCAAGGTGAGTTCGGTCTTTCCTGAATGATTTATATGGGAATGACTTGCGATTTCTGTTTATGGGATGTATAAGTTCAGAAACAGGATTGGTATAGACGGTGACAGTTCTATTTTATCATCTCTGCCTGCGAGGATATTTTTTTGCAAAGGTATTGCTGTCATCACCAAACGTCAAATCCCTTGCAGAAAATCTTCCTCAAACAAGTTGAGCGTATTTTCTGCCCTGAATTTGCCTTATTGGGCTGCCAGCACTCTGATAAAAGCAAAAAATATCCCTTCGGACAAGCTGAAAAACAGCAAAACAGAAGGGAAAAAATCAGAGCGTATGGCACAGATTGACAATAACCTCAAGAAGCAGTTGGCAAAACCTCAGACATGGTTCTGCAAGTATTTTCCCAAGCGTATTCGCAACGTCGGTGAAAAGGAAATTGCCGACAGACAGATGGTGTACGATTTCAAAGACGGAAGAAGCTTTGAAGCGGTAGCGCAAATGACCGCAGCAAACATGCAGGAACAATACGGTGAATCCTGCAGGAATATTGTTTTCGTTCAAGTTCCGGCATCCACAAGTCCAAAGAACGAACTTCGTTACAAGGCTTTTTGTGAAAGGGTTTGTGAACTGACCGGAGCTATCAACGGCTATGAGCATGTAAGGGTAATCAGCGTACGGCTTGCCATTCATGAAAACCGAAAGATAGAAAAGGAAATCCGCAAAGTGCATATCATCGATTTTGATGAAGATTGGTTCAGTGGAAAATCCGTAGTGACATTTGATGATGTTATCACTCGCGGCATCACATGGGCTACCTATGCTGACCAGTTGGAGAATTTGGGCGCACATGTTATCGGGGGCATCTTCCTGGCTAAAACTCACTATAAAGTAAACAGACAATGAAACAAAGATTTACGATAAAGGAGGCTTCCATAGCCTTTACAGGGCATCGGAATATTGCACCCGAACAGAAAGATAAGGTGAGAGAACGGCTCAGAAAGGCCGTTTCTCTTGCTTACAAGGAAGGAAAGTACCAATGTATCTGTGGGATGGCTTTGGGTTTCGACATGCTCGCAGCGGAGGAAGTTCTTTCCCTCAAAGCTCGCCTTCCTTATCTGCAACTGATAGCTGTTGTGCCGTTCAGAGGACAAAGCAGCCGTTGGGACTTGGCAGAACAGCAACGATATGACCATATACTTGTCAAGGCAGACAAGGTGATTGTGTTGAGTGATACCTATTATAAAGGATGTCTGCTCAGACGAAATGACTTCATGCTGCAGCATTCAAACTATGTGATTGCCTATTATGACGGAAAACAGAAAGGAGGGACTTATTATACTTGCCGTGAGGCTCGGAAGAGGGGGATGACTGTCGTCAATCTCTTTTAATGCCAAACATTTTGCTGATTCCGACAAAAACTGCTAAAAACATTTTGCTGATTTCGACAAAAACCGCCGAAAACATTTTGCTGATTTCGATATATTGTGTATTTTTGTAATCAAATAAACTCTCAGTATATGTCCGAAAAAATATTCAAACGCAAAATTTATGAAAGAATGCTCCAATGGAAGCAGGAAAGTGATGGACAGACTGCACTTTTGATAAAAGGTGCACGTCGAATCGGAAAATCAACCATTGCTGAGGAGTTCGCCCGTAGAGAGTATGACTCCTATATCAACATCGATTTTTCAATAGCTGATGCAGCAGTCAAAGAATTGTTCTCCCATATTTCAGATTTGGATTACTTTTTTCTGCGGATTCAGTCACTATTCAATGTTTCATTGCATGAACGAAAATCGGTTATCATTTTCGATGAAGTGCAACTGTATCCACCGGCCCGACAAGCCATCAAGCACTTGGTTAAGGACCGGAGGTATGACTATATTGAAACAGGGTCACTTCTTTCCATTAAAAAGAATGTGAAAGGAATCGTGATTCCGAGTGAAGAAACACGTATCTCTATGTACCCGTTGGATTTCGAAGAGTTTTTATGGGCTGTCAATAAATCCCAAACCTACGATTTGATTAGATACTCATACCAAAACTTAAAATCATTGGGTGATGCTGTCAATCGTGACCTTATGCGTAATTTTCGTCTTTACATGCTTATAGGTGGTATGCCGCAGGCCGTAAATGCTTATTTGGAATCGAATGATTTTTCAGCCATAGATGCGGTAAAGCGTAATATTCTCGAACTCTATATTGATGATTTCCGTAAAATAGACCCGACAGGACGTGCTTCACGCTTGTTTACTTCAATACCTGCAGAACTCTCCCGAAATTCGAAGCGTTATCAGGTGGGAAGCGTGATTGAGAATGCAACTGCCTCCAGACTGGGTGAGTTGCTGATGGATATGGCGGATTCGATGACGGTAAACTTTTCCTATCATGCAAATGACCCCAGTGTAGGTTTTTCCCTTCATGCCGATTATGATTGTTTCAAGTTGTTCCTTGCCGATACAGGACTGTTCGTTACACTCGCTTTTATGGATCGCGATTATACAGGAAATGTGATATACCAGAAACTTCTTTCGGATAAGCTTGCTGTGGATCTGGGGTATGTATATGAAAATGCGATAGCCCAGATGCTCAAGAGTGCCGGCAATGAATTATTCTACTATACTTTCCAGGAAGAAATAGTCAAGGACGAAGACGGAAACAAGACTGTCCGTAACTATGAGGTGGATTTCCTGCTTTCCCGCAAAGATAAGATATGTCCTATTGAAGTGAAGTCCTCCGGATACAAGTCCCATAAGTCGCTTGATGTTTTCCAGGAGAAATTTTCTTCAAGAATCCTGCAAAGGTATCTTCTCTACACAAAAGATGTAAGAAAAGACAAGGATATTTTCTGTTTGCCTGCATACATGACGGGATTGTTTTAGATGAAGACCCATGAGTCTGCTCACGGGTTATTTATAGATGACACAAAGCGGAATCCTTATCTGAAAACCAAAGATAGAATTTCGCTTTGTGTCTTTTTTCTGAAAACAGACTTGGACTGGTGTGGTGGGAGTCCAAGTCTGCCGGTTGTTTCAGAGGGTGCATAGGACATGCCAGCAATCAATGATGGATTGTCCGGAATACTTAGGCCGATAGACATTGCCCGGATTCAGCGGTTTGATATAGCCGCTTTCCCTGTATTTCCGGAGTGTCTTGTAGCTTATGCCCAGCTCGGCGCATACACGTTTGACGGAATAGACCCCGTTCGGGTCGCATGTAGGTTTCATTTCTCTCATAAGCATTAAATTGTTAGATTGACTATTCCCAATAGCGGAAGCATCAAGGCTGGTAGTTGTTCGAACTGTCCTGATTCAGCATACCGTTCGTTTTCATGTAGCTGATGTAGCTTTTGGCTGTCCTTTCCTTGATGTCCATCGCCTGCATCAGTTCGGTTACGAGTTCAGTGTACGTGATTTTCTTCCGGCTTCGGAAGATTTCTTTTATGATGCCCTGCAACTCTTCTTTTTTCCGTTTCTCCTTGTCTTCGGCCGGCTTTTCACCGGCAGATACGTGCATGTCCTTCTGTTTGTCCCATGTGAAAAGCAGCATGGGTACATCCAACGGACTGCCGTCACGGACTTTGATTGCCTTGACTACGGAATAGGCAGGATTCTCATCCTTCTCAATAGAGAGGATGGCTGCCGCTTTTCTCTGCAGCTCCGAGCCGATGTGCCCGCGCAGTTTTATTCCGTTGGGCACAAAATGCAGCACACAGATGATGCAGGTTTTGTAGATTCCGGCCAGGCGGTACACTTCATCCACAATGGCAATGCTTTCCGCTTCATCATTGGCCGAACGGATAAGGTCTGCAATGCCATCCAGTACAACGAGGTGGATTCCTCCGTGCCGGTGGTAATACAAATCCATGCTGTCACGGATCATGCTGATACGCTCTTTTCTTGACATAGGGGCCAGATAGAACGTATGGTAAAAATCCGGTGGTGCAGGTAATCCGATACGTTTGATTGTCTTGCTCAGATTCTTGAATAACTGAAACTCAGACTGCTCGGTATCATAGTGCAACACGGCCTTATCAGAGTAGTTTGGTGAAACTTCAAAGCCAAGCGTATCGATGTTTTGTGTGTCGTCAGCAAGTGTACCTGCAATCAGGGCTGATACGAAATTGCTTTTTCCGGTACCTTCACCACCTGTTATACATAGAAGGTTGTCGTAGGTACCAAGCGGTACCCCGTTGACGGAAACCACTGTTTTGGAAGATTCGGGAGGATTGTTGTAGTCCATTTCGCAAGATTTTAAAAGCATCATAGTTTGTGAGTAAAGCTTCTCCAGCATGGAGGTAATCAGTACCTGAAAGTCCGCTGCACTTTTTCCGGAAGCAAAGTAATCGGAAATATCCTTGTCTCCCTTTGCTCCGGATATAGGCAGTTCCATTCTGAGTACATGAAACGAGGACAATTCATCCATGCGTCTAGCAGATTCTTTCCGGCCTGTATCGTCCATATCGTACAGAAAGACAATATGACGGAACTTACGGTCAAACATCTCAATCAGTGAAGTGGGTATGGCGGCCGTTTCACTGTTGAAACAAACGGCATTGAATCCTTTGGAGGCAAGTGACATTACATCCTTTTCTCCTCCGGTGATAAAAACCATGTCCCCCTTGTTGGGTAGCTGTTCCAGACCGAAACAGTACACCTCAGGCATCTCTCCTCCATAAAAGAACCGCATATTCTGATTTCGAGGCCGGTATACCTTGGTAAATCCCATGCCCATGTAAGCAAACATGGGTTCTGTTGCAGATGAACTGATTTTATAAATTTTATCGGAACGGTTGTAGCCTTCAAATGACTTTAAGGAATGTACATTGTATCTTTCCAAAGTATCCGGCTTGATTCCATATTGCTGCCAGTATGCAAGTTCAGCAACTGAAAAGGGTTTAACCTCTGTATGGTAATCCTTCCTTATTGGATTGTCATTGTCATTCATAATGATACGTTTTTCTACTGCCTTTTTACGAGCAGGCATATCGTTGCTTCCTGTGTGGACTATGGTGATGTTCAGGTCCGATACAATACGGTTGATGATAGCGACAAAGTCTCTTTTCACGTCCAATCCGTAAAGCATGCCGACGAACCAGAAGCAGTCTCCCGAATATTCGTTATTTCCGAAATCCTTCATCTTGAACACTTGGGCATGCCGGTCATAATAGATATTGCATGAAGCAATCCGGTCTTCGTAGAGCGGATTCCTGAAATTTTTTCCGGGTCTCACCGGAAAGTTGATGTAATGTTTGAACACGGCAAGCCCGCGGCCTGTACGTTCCAGTATATCTTCCTTGTCTATCATTTGGTTTCAGTTGTGCATTTGTTCAGAAGAATCCCGTCTTTATAATCAGACAGTCGTTTGAGTGCTTCCTCCTTCGCCATACCCGGAATCTTTATGCGGAAACACTTTATTGCCATGAACAGGGAACTGTATGAAAAACGTACGCCACCGGTTTCGGTATATCTGAAACTGATGGAACCTCCTTTCCGCCATCTGTACAGCGTAGATTCTGAGATACAGAAGATGGTCATCAGATCCTTGGTGCTTATTTCCAAGGCATCGTCTATATCACGATACAACTCTGTTGTACGCTCCACGTAGCTTTCAATCCGGTTGAGCTGTTCAACCAGTTTCTGAAAAGCAATGCTGTCTATCGTTATCACTTCCATACTATTTGTTCTTTAGGTTCTTGATTTGCAGATTGTCTTTTCCCAATATGTCAAGGTATTCTTTCAGCTGTTGCGGGCTGGAAACGTTGATATTGAGGTTGATCCGGCAGTCTTCTTTACTGCGTCTTTCCTCTGGGGAAAGTAAATCGTACCAATTCATGTCCAAAGCCTTGCAAATGTTGTTGATTACATCAAATCTTGCCTTGGTTTTACCGGTCTCAATCTTTGAAATTACAGAGGCACTAATGCCCACTAAACCAGCTACATACTCTTGTGAAAAACCTTTCAATTCACGTTGCTTTCTTAGCATTGTTCCTATATTTTCCATAAATATAAAGTTAGTAGCTTCTAAGCGGCAATTATCTTTCCCAAACAAGCAAATTCTTGTCTCTTGGGCACAAAATATTTCCGTAGAAGCAAGTTCAACAAAAAATTCAGGGAAATAATATAAGAGACATAAAATCAACAGGAACAGTAGTGAATTGGCGTCAAAAAGTGCCATTAGCATCACTATAGGAGCTAATGGCACTAATTTACCTTCAACTATTTCCGAATAGGAGATAGTCAATAGGTAAGGCCTGTATAAACTATATTTTGAAAAGCATAAATGTCTCAAGAAAGCCTTTTCACAAACATCTACATGATTTCTTCGGCAAAGCCTTCCGAATAATACAGATATTGTATGGTTTCAAATGATTCGCCATAACCGGGAAATGACTGATATAAGTTTTTGGTAGTAAGATGTTGTTTGTGAATGTAGTCATTGGTGCAATGCCACACACAGTCTCCGTTAGTGCAAGGTGCAAGCCTATATATATAAATAGGCTCGCACCTTGCACTAAAAAGTGTAGCAGTGGAGTGGCTGAAAATATTTATTATAAAGCATTTGGCAATGTGTTCGTTTTTTAGTATCTTTGAACCGTGATAAAATGATGGCATAGGCATTCAAAAGGGTTTCAAAAAGCCTTCAGAAATGTGCTACAATTTTGCTACATTTGTTCTTTACCTTGATGTTATAACGCTGATATACAGAGAGAATAGGCTGACAAGTTCAGAAACCTGTCTCTCCGCTGATAAAGGATGTAAATCAAGTAATTACGAGATTTACATCCTTTTTTTATATCCAAGTTCAGTGATAATTAAGTATGATTATTCCTGATTCATTCATTTTTCAGAGAAAGCAGAGGAATAATGTACGACATTGTGTACATTATTCAGGCCATTGGGCTTCAGTTCGATGACCTGACGATATTCTGGAGATACGTCAAACGGGCACTCTATGTGGTGTTCTATTGTTTTGTAATAGCCGAATCGGGGATAATAGTCTTTGTGACCAAGCAGGACGGCTGGTTCATATCCAAGGATAGCAGCTCTTTGATGAGCCTCTTTCAGCAGAGTTTCTCCTATGCTTTTCTGTTGGAATTCCGGAAGTAAGTCAAGGGTGCTATAGCCAAAGAAGTTGTAACTCCATTTTCGGATACGATTTCTACTTTGGTCAGTAGATGAAAACCTGTAACAGGCTCTTACAATACGGCATTGAACAGGTATCCTAAGAAGATAATGAACAAGGTTATCAGACCGAAGAAGATACAGATTAGCCGCCAAGTCATGACTTTTTTCAATAATGTGGCTTCCGGTAGCGAAAGCCCTACGACTGCCATCATGAAGGAAATGGCCGTTCCTATTGGAATTCCTTTTGCTACAAAGACTTCTATCACCGGAACGATTCCGGCAGCATTGGCATACATCGGTACAGCAAGAATGACAGAAAGCGGAACAGCGAACCAGTTGTCCGTGGCCATATATTGTTCGAAAAAACCTTCCGGAACGTAGCCGTGCATCAATGCCCCTATGCCTATTCCGATGAGGATGTATAGTAATACTCCCCGGACAATGTTCCATGCCTCATGGATAATCTTGGGGAGGCGTTTGATGAAGGGGGTATTTCCGGTTTCCCATTTATCGGATTCGGCGGATGAGTGTTGTTGTATCTGTTGTACCCATCCGCTCAGATAAGGTTCCAGCTTCATTTTTCCCAAGACAAATCCACCTGCCATGCCCAGCAGGATACCGCTGATAACGTAGATGGCAGTTATACGGAGTCCGAAGGTTCCGATGAACATAGCCACTGCGACTTCATTCACCAAAGGTGAAGTAATCAGATAAGCAAAGGTTACGCCCAGGGGAATGCCACCTTTTACAAACCCGATGAACAGAGGGATGGAGGAGCAGGAACAGAATGGGGTAATAGCCCCAAACAGCGCAGCGAAGAAGTATTGTAATCCATACAGTTTACGCGAAGTCAGATAATTGCGTAAACGCTCTATCGGAAAATAGGCATTGATGATACCCATTATCAGACTGATAAAGAATAGTAGAACCAGAATCTTTATCGAATCATATAAGAAGAAGTTCACGGCTTCTCCGATAGGGGTAGTATCCTTCAGGCCGAAGATGTCATACACCAGCCAGTCCGCAAATTTTTGTATCATGATCTTGTCTAGTCTTGTTAGTTGTTGGTAGGCATACAGATAACCGCCAGGAAATCTTATCTGTAAGTTGAGTATTCCTATTGTTGCTGTTCCTTTATTTCAGTGAGATAAAATTTCGTGAATTCGTTCCTTATTTCATTGCGTACCCTGATAAATTCATTTCTGATGAATCCGGCTGTTCCTTTGGCTTCCGAGGGGTCATCGAATCCGATGTGTAACTGTTTCCAGACGTTGCCTGTAAAGGTGGGGCAGGTCTCTTGTGCGTTGTTGCATACGGTTATCACATAATCCCATGTTTTATCCAGATAGGTGTTTACATCGGTGGGGGTATGTCTGCTGATGTCTATGCCAATTTCTGCCATGACTTCAACAGCCAAAGGATTGACGTTGGGAGCCGGATATGTTCCGGCAGAGAAGACTTGTATATCCTCGTCTAAGGATTGGAGGAAACCGTGCGCCATCTGGCTGCGGCAACTGTTCCCTGTACATAAAATCAGGATTTTCATACGGTTTCAGCCTATTGTTTGAAGAAATACTTCTTTCACTTCCTTAGCGGAAAGTTTGCCTTTTGCCACTACTTTACCGTCGATGACAAGGGCCGGAAGTGTCATTACATTGTATTCCATGATTTTCATCAGATCTTCTTCTTTGAGTACTACAGCTTCCAGACCTAATTCTTTGACTACTTGTCCCACTGTTTCATACAAGGCTCTGCAGCCGGCACAGCCTGTTCCTAATACTTTAATTTCCATTGTGGTTGGTTTTTATAGTTAAACGTATTTCGTAAAATAACGAACATTAAGGGTGAAAAATATTAAATGTTTCTTCCATCATCCGGAACGGTCTTAAAAACCATTTATTAACAGCATGTTCCTGACTGGCAGACACATTGGTTGAAGAAATCGTTGAAGAGCCTGCGGGCCAATTCCCAATTTTTACGGTTGATGCAATACTTTACTTTGGGAGTTTCTACTTCTCCTTGTATCAGTCCTGCATCTTTCAGCTCTTTCAAATGCTGGGATACAGTGGCCTTGGCAATAGGAAGCTCTTCATGAATGTCTCCGAAATAGCAGGTTGTCTGTTTGGCCAGAAAGTGCATAATGGCGATTCGGGCGGGATGGCCCAACGCTTTGGCAAATCTGGCCAACTGTTCCTGTGTAACCGTATATTCTTTCTTTTCTTCCATAATCTTGAATATTGTTCGCAAATATACGAACAACATTGGTGGTTGCCAACTATTTCATCAGGAATTTCATTGGATACATGGTTTTACCGGAGTCTTATCAGATCATTGCAGAAAGAAAGGCCAAAGATTCCATGTGAAAGACTTGTTCATCTCATAAAAATGCAGTACCTCTGAACCCGAAATCCAAGAAGGTGGCCCTCGCTCGGATACTGGAGTATCATGAGGCCTGGTTATCTTTTCAAAGCCTTGCAGATGAGTCTGTTGGCTGACAAAGGTCAGAATAGTGCTTTCTTGTGGTTTGTTTTTTACTTGCAGAAAGGAGTATGAATGTATGGAGGATGAAAATAGGATAATTCGTGACCGGTATGCAAAATCGGTCGTAGTTATGAATTTTACCGGAGTGTATGATTATGAGTCTTTCCTCCGTAACCCGAAAATCAAATGGCTGGACTGCAGACATCTGAACGGAACAGAATGTTATTGCGATGAGGAAGGGGCATCGGCTTTGAAGCGGTTGATAGACGGTTATTCTCCCCAGGGAATCCATTTCATCGATTCGGGCGATTATCATTACGTTACAAAATTTTGGACGGATAAGTTGGATGTTCCGTTTGCCCTGATGGTTTTCGACCATCATCCCGATATGCAACCTCCGTTGTTCGAGCATATCTTGTCATGCGGAAGTTGGGTGAAAGATGTTCTTGATACCAATGTGAATTGTCGGAAGGTGATTGTTGTCGGCGCTTCAGACCGTCTGGTGCAGGAAGTGCCGGAGGAATATGGCAGCCGTGTCCGTTTCTACAGTGAATCTTCCTTCAATCAGGAGGCCGGTTGGAAGGCTTTTGCTGCCGAGCATGTTAGTGAACCGGTCTATATCTCCATTGACAAGGATGTGTTGAACCCGTCTTCGGCGGTCACCAACTGGGACCAAGGTTCCCTTAGTCTGCCTGAACTCGAACAGTTGCTGGCTGTGGTGCTCCGGCAGGAGCAGGTGATAGGGGTGGATATCTGTGGAGAATGTTCGGCTACTCTAGATCTGTTTGAAGAAGAGCGGGAAGCGGAGATTGACAATCGGGCCAATGGAGAGCTTTTGCGCTTCTTCTGTTCGTTCGAGGCGAAAGCTGAATGAGGTTTTATTAACAGTTTACAACCGCGCCGTATGCAGGACAATCTATGCGGCAGTACGAAAAATTGTAAAACGAGAGTAGGAAGAAAACCGTTTGTTTTCCTCCTACTCGATTCAACAGGTGTTATTTAAAATTGCTAGAGATAAGCCTGTCTTTACATAGGCATTCCATCAGATCAGTCAGAATGCATAGCAGAATCCCAGTGTAGCCTCACGCAGCAGGCTGATGGTAAAAGATTTGCTTCCGGAATTATATCCCAATGAACCTAACGCGGTGATAAGGTACATTCTGTTGGAAAGAGAAATTGCCAGTTCGGGCGTATATCCGAAGGTAAAGGTAAATGTTTTTTCTAATACACCGAATCCCATGCCGACGGTATTCATCATCCCGATTGTTCTGTTGAACGGTACATAATAGCCTCCACTAGGTCCGATGGTAAACAGACTTGCCCCTCCCGGTGCTACAGACAATCCCAATCCTCCACCGATATACCAGTTGTTTGTAAGCATGTAGTTGATGGCGGGAGTAAGCGAAAAAGTCACGTCAACATCCGTACTGTTGGAAACGACTCCCCAACCGTTTACACTTTCCGATGAGCCGATGTCCAGTGTCAGACCGATGTTTCCTCCTACCAATAAATCACCTTTGCGCAGTTGTGCATTGGCTGTCGATACCATAACCAACAGGCCGATGAGCCACATAATCATTCGTTTCATAAGTCATTATTATTTAAGGGTTAAACAATTTTTATTCATTTCTTCGCCATCGGCATCACCGCAGCAGCTGCATCTCCTGATACTCGATGGTCGACCCGATGTTGGGATTGAAGAAATAGCTGTCCGACGAGAGGATGGTACTTGCGTCCGAGGTGCTCCACACCTGCGTGCCGCTGCCGATGGGTACGTCCACCACCGTTCCGTCGCTGCTCACGTACGGGTTCACTTCCCGTATGGCTTCGCTGTGCAGCTGTGTCACGCGGTCCTGCATGGCACTGGTACTCTCGTACATGGACATCTGTATGTCGCTGATTTCGGCGGCATTCTGCCGGATCTGCTCGCTGATGCGGGCGGCCTGCTGCTGGTTACGGATGATGCCCGCCCGCACATGCTGCTTGATTTGCTCGATTCTTCCCTGCTGCATGGAAACGATGGCTTGCGAATACTGGGGATTGAGCTGAATTGACCCTTTCATGCGTGCTGCCTCGCTACCGGCCAGGTCCAGGCTCTTTTCGTCGGTAGCGGTAAAAGTGGTCAGTTCAAGTACGTTCCACAGACGGCGGTCGATGGTGCGCATTGTGCCGTAAGGCATCCTCACGTCGAGGATGAAGAAGCAGGCCGTCGCCACGTGGTACACCTCCTTGCCATCTTCCAGCTTGATGACACAGACAATGGCCGCCGCATCTGCTTTGGCACCGCGTATCTGGGTAAAGCTACTGCCCATCACCGAGTTGGCCAGACCCTGTTGGAAATTCCGCAGGAGTATTTGGCCGTATTTGTCAGCGTATTGTCTCATCGCGTCCGGCAGTTTGTCATAAGTCTGCACATCCTTCAGTTCGATGGACTGTGCATGGGGAAACTGTGTCCTTACCACATATTGCAGATAGTCCTCGGCAGTGGTGTAGGGCCGCTTCATGCTGCGCAGCAGAGGATGACGCTGCCCGGTGGCCACACCGTCGTTCTCGTCGTAGTAAGAGCGGATCGCCTCGGAGTAGAAGCCCAGCTTCCTCGCCCCGTCGCTCCCCTTGATTTGGGTGTTGACCGACCCGTTCGCCTGCTGGAACTCCTCCAAGTCCACCCGCCCCACCAGCTGCCAGCCGGGCAGGCAGTCGATGGTAAGCACTTGGGCATTCTGCATGTAGGGATCGTACAGGCTGACCTTCCTTGTTTCATCGTACACGGTGGCAGTGGGCTTGCGCTCGTCCGTCCCTGCCGGGGTCGTCCCCTCGGCAGCGCTTTCGCTTCCTCCTGCCCTTCCGCACCCGGCGGACAGGCAGGTGGCTAATATGAGTGTTGTATACATGATGCTTTTCATTCTGGTTAAGAGTTTAAAGGATAGTAAATGAGTTCTGTGTCAGCCTAACGGGTTCTCTTCACGTTTGTTCGGGTTCATTTTCTGATTCTGTTTGTACTCCATAGCTGCATCCTCCTGTTCTTTTAGTTAGACTTCGGTGAATTGGCTGTCCTCCATATTGTCCTTCATCCGTTATCCCTTTCAGAGGACTGCGGGATATAGTGATTTTTTTAGTTCTGGTGACTTAAAGATAGTGGATAAGTTTTTAATTTACAATAGGTTGTGAGTGTGCTTTACACGAATACCCCTACCGTTTACACGAACGGGGGACCGGCGTACATGAACGGGTGTTTTTTGTAAGGGCTTGTAGGAGGATTGGAATAGTCGGCGGAAAAGAATATATTTGCAAGCAAAGCCTTTATAAATGTCCCATCCAGCATGAATACGAAACGTTACATTTTGCTTTGTCTGTTCGTCGTGTTGGCGTTCTTGATGCAGGATCGTTCCGTGACTGCTGCAGAGCCTGTCGCTGTCACTTCGGAATACGCTCATCGCCATTACACCACACAGGACGGTCTTCCTCAGATGCTCACCGAGTACATCTGGCAGGATGCGAAGGGCTATATTTGGATTGGCACACTGAGTGGATTCGTGCGCTATGACGGATTCGAGTTCACACCTTATCTGAAAGGAAAGCAGGAAAACATTCTTTCTTTCTGTCCAGGAGTGGATGGTAGTGTGTGGGCGCTTGGTTTCCGGTGTAAGCATGTGGTGGATAAGGAGGGTACGATACGGACGATACCGCTCACAAAGAGGGGACTGCTGCTGAACAACCTCAACACTTACTCGTTACCGCCAGGACTGGTTTTATTGGAAGATGAGCAGGAACGTGGGCGTGAAATCTGCCGTCTGACCACCGAAGGGGTTGAAACTGTATTGAAATCGTCCGTACTGGACAGCATGGACTTTTGCCGTAGGGTCTATCTGGACAGCGTTTCGCAGACATTCTACATTCCCACCGCCAGCCATCTTTGTCGGATAAAGGCTGATGGTACCGTTCTGTCACCCATCCAGGTGACTGAACCTTATTCGCTTTTGAGAAACGGAACACAGCTTTTTCTTTTCGGAGCCGAAGGCATCTATGAAATAAACGGTGACAGTACACGCCTCGTGGCCTCCTGTCGCTTTCTGGCACCGGATTACGGTGTATCCGCCTGTGCCGACCGCAAGGGGAACATCTTCATACACGATGCCCATAACCTGTACCGCTTTTCGAAGGACGGCAGTGTCAGACGTATTGTAGACGGTATCAACCTCATCCGTCAGATGTGCATCGACCGTGAAGGAAACCTCTGGCTGGCCACTTACCAGGGTGTCTACAACTTCTTCCAGCTGAATTTCATGAATCACCGTTTGAACGACCGCAACGATATCTTGCGAGCCATTGACGAAGATGCGGAAGGAAGGCTATTGGCAGGTACTCTGAACGGATGCCTGCTGTGTGGACCAAATGCTGACGAACTGCGTCCCATTTCTTATCCTCGTGAGAAAGGCAACTATTTTTTGCCTCGCACGGCCCGAATAGGTCATACTAGCTATCTGCTGGGAATGGGTGACGTATTGGCCTGTAACGGTAATGAACGCCGTTGGCTGGGGTTACCGTGGCTCAATTACCAGTTTCTGGACGGCCATGACGATAGTCTGCTTGTGGCTACCCGCCAGGCACTTTACGTTACCGATGCCCGTGGACGCATTCTTCAGACTTACGAAGGTCTGCGCGGCGTCTTCTGCGCTTGCTCCGACGGGGACGGCAACCTTTACGTGGGTACTGCCTATGGTGCAATACGTTTACGTGGCGAAGAACGCCACGACATTGTTCAGCCGGATAGCAGCATCTCCTGTACGGCTATGACCGTTAATTCCTATGGTGAAATTTTCTTCGCCTCGGGCGAAAATCTTTACACCGTACGCAACGACTCCGCTGTGCTGGTTCAGAATTACGGCAGTCCGATACGTTCAGTTCACCAGACACGCGACAATTTTCTCATCGTAGCTGTTATCGATGGGCTTTACATCACCGACAACAAACTGCTGCAGACTATGTTCTTCAATCAGTATAACGGTTTTACAGGTATTGAGCCGTTAGCTGCCCATATTGCCGAGACGGATGACGGTACTGTCTGGATTCCTTGTGTGGATCAGACCGTCTCTTTTCATCCTCATGAGCTGGTCTATCAATACACCAGACCCAAGCTGGAACTCCTGTCTGTGCAGGCCTCGGCAGATAACGTCAACTGGCAATCCGCTCCGTCAGGTACGGATGGAAGTATTCATTTGGAACATGAGTTGCGTAACCTGCGCTTCTCCTACATCGCTATTTCTCATTCTGCCACAGCAAATGTACGCTACCGCTACCGCCTGAAAGGATTTCAGGAACAATGGTCAAAGCCACAGACCGGACGCGAGGTACAGTTCAATAACCTGCCGCCCGGACACTATCGGCTGGAGGTATCGGCACTGCTGGGTAATATCTCGTCAGATACCATCAAGGTAGACATTTTTTTGCAGCCCGCCTTCTGGCAGCACACGTGGTTCTGGCTGGCGGTCGCACTGGTGCTGGCCGGCGGCATCTGGACATTGGCCTACACCTACTACAAGCGGCGTGACCGCCGGAAGATGGACGAGCTGCAGCGCGAAATCAAGCTGAACAACCTGCTGGTGAAGTCTATTCGTCTGAAGTCCATTCCCCACTTCAACGCTAATGTGCTGGCGGGTATTGAATACTTCATCCTGAACCATTCTGTGGAGGAGGCCAACAAGTATCTCGCCCTGTACTCCCGCTTCACCAACTCTACGTTACTGGACGTAGACAAGCCATCACGCTCCCTTGAAAAGGAGCTGGAATACATTCGTCTTTACCTCTCGTTGGAGCAACTGCGTTATGGTGAAAGTCTTTCCTACCGCATCTGTGTGTCGCCTGATGTGGATACCCACATTCAAGTGCCGAACATGATATTGCATACTTACTGCGAGAATGCTGTAAAGCACGGGCTGCGTAACAAATCGGGGAACGGGCATATAGACATTGAAGTCACCGTCCGTTCCGGCGGTATCAATATTGCCGTTACCGACGATGGTGTAGGACGCGAAGCTGCCGCCATCTTCTCGAGTTCTTCCACTAAGCAGGGACTTAGCATCATGGAACAGCAGATTGAACTGTATAACCAGCGTAACAACGTACCTATCGTGCAGACTGTGACAGACCTCAGGACACCGGAAGGCCGAGCATGCGGCACCCGTTTCGAGTTGTTTGTTCCCAGTCGTTATAACTATTTCTGATTTTACTTATCGCTTATGAAGAACTTCCGTGCCATTATTGTTGAAGACGAGCGGTTGCCACGCCTCTCGCTTCTCCAGAAATTGAAAACCTACCACCCCGACATCGAGGTGGTGGACTGTTGTGAATCTTACGAGGCTGCCCTTACCGCTATCCTGCGCCACAGACCGGACATCCTCTTTCTCGATATCCAGCTGCAGGGGCATACCAGTCTGGAGTTGTTGCGCGAACTGAAGGAAGCCATCCCTTTGCCTCACATCATCTTTACGACAGCATATAGTAACTCGGAGTATCTGTTGGAGGCTATTCGTTTCGCTGCCGCCGACTACTTGTTGAAACCTGTGGATGTATCGGACCTGGCAAAGGCCATCCGCCGCATTGAGGAGCGCGACGCGACGACTCCATCCTCAGCCTCACAGTCCCAAGCACAGTCAGGCAAGTTTACTTTCCGTACCCTCAACGGTACGCTCTATGTAAGCAAGGATGAGGTGGTCTACGTGCGTGCCAGTGGTAATTATTCCTACATCATGTTGGCCGAAGGTGAAGAAATCATACTGGAAAGACTTGGGATTATTGAAGGTAAATTGGGTAACAGTCACTTTATCCGTGCCGGACGTAATCTTCTGCTGAACCGTGACCTGATATATAAGGTTGACCGTAAGCACAAGTGCTGCATCCTGCGTACTCTTGCCGGGCGGGAGTACAGTGTGGAACTGTCTGCCGGCGGGATGGAGGCAGTTGAGAAGCAGTGATTATCTGTTTTAAGTTCACGACTTTTGTGTGGATGCTTGGTATGATTCTACAGTGGATGGGCTTTGTTAAATTCCCTGACTTTATCGCTTAGTCATTTTGACTGAATACATAAACTGGCAAGAATTACGACAGGAAATCAGTGTGCAGTGGTGAATTCCTTACTGCAGCCACTCCCAACGCTATCAGTTCTTTCCCCTTATCGAACTGAAAAATCGTAAACGGACGGGTTTCCGAGCGTATCACCATGTCGGGATGAAAACGGGCGATGGTGTGACTGATATTCTTCTGGACCAGAATGGTGGTAGGCTGGCTCATGAAGAAGTATCGGTCTGGTTTCAGTAAAAACGGTTTGTCATTGCTGTGTAGGCTATAGGCTACGGAAGCTACCAGCAGGTCATCTGCTTCCCTGTGTACATATTCTAGGGGTAGAGGAGCAGACAATCCTCCATCTACGAGAAAACTTCCGTTCCATTTGAAAGGTTGAAAGAGGTTCGGTAAGGAAATGGAGGCACGTACAGCGTCCAGCAGTTTCCCTTTACGGAACACTACTTCCTGCTCTGTCTGCAGGTCTGTAGCTACTGCGGTGAAGGGAATCTTCAGCTCTTCGATGCGTACATCGGGAATGATTTCAGCGATTCTCCGCATCAGTTTGTTGCCCTTTAGAAATCCGCTTCGGGATACGGTGATATCCATCAGTTTCAAGAGGGACGGTTTGTTCAGTAACAGAAGGGCTTCTTTGCAGGCCTGCAACCTTCCGGTAGCGTACGCCGCACCAATCAACGCTCCCATCGAACAACCGGCGATGGAAGTAATGTGATATCCTTGGCGTTCCAGTTCCTCGATGACACCGATGTGGGCAATTCCTCTGGCTCCCCCTGTGGAGAGTACCAAGGCTATGTTCTTTTTCTTATCCATGTCTGTATTGTTGGTTGGGGAAGATACTGAATAGTCGTTGTTTCGTATTATATATCGTTTTTCTGCAGTCGTTGTTTACGTTCTTAATCCCCCGGATTTACGTTCCTGCAAGGCAGAACCTATGTCTTTCGTCGGAAGACCGTAGGTTCTGCGGATGGAGAGCAGTCTGTTCTTCTGCAGGTGACAAGGATTATTCGCAGGGGCGAGGGGAAATTTATCCGTTCTTGTCGGTATTCAGCGGGGTACTCCGCAACCGGATGGGACGTTTGCTGGCTCTTCCTTCCCACATGTGTGCAGGTAGAATGGCTTTCAGCGTATCGAAAACGGCATTGACGGTCCGCTCGCGGATGAAATCGTCTTTAATCAACAGGGAAACGCACCGTTGGGCAGGCGGGTTGGTCTCTAATGGCAGGATATTCTTTTTCTGGCTTTCCGTCAGGAATCCGATGTGCAGTTCCGGAATGATGGTATAGCCTCCGTTCCGGTCTACGATGCGTATCAGGGTTTCGATGCTGCCGGCCTCGTAGATGTGGTTCCCGACTTCCTTGTTCTTACAGAAGTTGAGCGAACCGTTCGGTACGCAGTGCCCTTCTTTCAGAATCCACATCTGTTCGGCCGGCAGATTGTCGGTGGTAATCGCCCGGCAAGTCTGGTCACATTTCTCAGAGAAATAGGCTACAAAACGTTCGGTATAGACCGGTATCTCCAGCAGGTTTTTGGAATCTTCCGGAGGCGTAGTCAGTACAATGTCCAGGTTTCCGTACTCCAGTTCCTGAATCAGAGCCTTGTTGGCCCGTTCGTCAATGAAGAGACTGACGCCCGGATAAGTTTTCCGGAAATGATGGATGAAGTCCGGAACCAGATAGGGGGCGATGGTGGGCAGTACACCGATGCGCAGGCTGCCGGTCATACTGTCGGTCTCGTCGGCCACCAGTTCCTTGATGCGTTGGGTCTCGTTCAGGGCTATCTGTGCCTGACGGATTATCTTTTTGCCGATGGGGGTAGGAGTGATGTTCTTCCGGTCGCGGTTGAATACCTTTACATCAAGTTCTTCTTCCAGTTTCTGAATCATGGCGCTCAGGGTAGGCTGGGTAACTCCGCATGCCTCGGCTGCCAGTACAAAGTGGCGGTACTTGTCCAGTGCCACGATATATTCCATTTGTTGCAGATTCATACCTTGATAGATTTTATCTATACGAAGATAGGAAAAATCTGTTGTACAACCCATCGGTTGGTACTACTTTTGTATCAGAAACCTAAAAACAGAAGCTATGGGTAATTTGTTGAATAATTGGGATATCTCCAGATGGATACGTCTGGTATCGGGAGTAGGGGTTACCTCTTACGGTTTGTATGCAGGCGATTATTTCCTGCTTATGCTGGGAATCTTATTTGCCGGATTGGCTGTCCTGAATAAAGGATGCTGTTGCGGCGGATGCAGTACTACTACAGAAACAAAGGCTATCTATAAGGATTTTGTAAAGCCTTATCAAGATAAAAAGAATTAAACAATAACATTAAAAAAGACATAGAAGATTATGAAAGCAACTCATTTGACCAAAGCGGATTTCTTGACTAAAGTAGCAAATTATGAAACCAACCCTAACGAATGGAAATTCTTGGGCGAACGTCCGGCACTGATTGATTTCTACGCTACCTGGTGTGGACCGTGCAAGATGCTGGCTCCTGTACTGGACGAACTGGCAGGCGAATATGAAGGCAAAGTGGACATCTATAAGATTGATGTGGATGCTGAAGAGGAATTGGCAGCCCTGTTCGGAATCCGTAGCGTACCTTCGCTGCTGTTCGTTCCGATGGCGGGTTCTCCTCAGATGGCACAGGGGGCTATGCCGAAACATGCACTGAAAGATGCCATCCAGAAAGTATTGCTGAACGCATGATAGAACGGCTTCCGGTTTTCAGGACCGGAAGTCAACAAGAAAGACCGGTGAACTTGTGACAAGGGCATCCGGTCTTTTTTTGTCACTGTTTCCGGCTTTTTCGGGCGCATTCACTACAGATGCCTTTTACTACATAACTGACTTTTTTGGCAACGAATCCCTCCGGTAGTCGGATGGGAGGAATGCTGTCTTTATCCAGACAGTAAGTCTTTTGGCAGTGTTCGCAGTAAAAGTGACAATGTGCTTCTTCATTCAGGCAATGACCATGGTTGTGACAAAGACAGTATTTGTGTGATCCGCTTCCATCGTCTACTCCATGAATAAGATGGTGTTCATGGAAAAGTGTCAGTGTACGGAAGATGACCGACTTGTCTATGCTGGGAAGTAAATCTTCCAGGTTGCCTAAACTGAATGTATCGGTCAGTCCGGCAATGGTTCCGTAGATGAGCAATCGGGTGGCAGTAGGGCGGATACCTACTTCTTCAAGTATGATGCTGTATTGTTCTGTATGCATGGCACGCAAGGTTGGAAATTCTGATATGCAAAGGTAAATGTCTATTTCTGCAATTGGGTTGTAAATGTTTCCTTTTATTTGCGCTACAGCAAAAAAAAATCCCCCTGCACGATGCAGAGGGATTTCCGGATAGGTTATCAATGATGAAAATTAATGGATTTCAATCTGACGGCTTACTTTAGCCTTTTCTTCCGGTTGGCGTTTCGGCAGATCGATTGTCAGTACACCTTCAGAAACACTGGCACTGATATTGTCTTTTTCTACATCTTCCGGCAGGATGAGTGCCTGCTGGAATTTGGTATAAGAAAATTCGCGGCGCAAGTATTTCTTGTTTTCTTTGTCTTCTTCCTGATTTTCATTCTTCTTTTCCATCGTGATGACCAATTCGTTGTCTTCACTCAAATGGATGTTGAAATCGTCCTTGGTCATACCTGGAGCAGCCACTTCTACCTTGTAGTCTTTTTCGCTCTCGATTACATTGATAGCCGGAGCGGTAGCATTGGTCTTAACCATCCAGTTGTTGTCGAAGAAATCATTGAAGATGCTTGGTAACCAATTCTGATTGTTGTATTTTCTAACAGGTATCATAGTAAAACCTCCTATTGATTAAGTTATTATTTTCAATTTTAATTCCTTTGAGCCCCCCGCCTTTCGGTGGTCGGTTCGCTTAAGAATCTGCAAAGTATGTGCCTTCAGCCACACTGTCGCATGAAAGCGGCAGGCCGTTTAAACTTGTGCAAACCTTTTTAAAGGACAACCGGAGGTTTTTAAGGTATGTGAACCCAAATTTTCATTATCTGCCTCGGTTCTAGTGACAGAATGACAAAATACGGGACTTTCTGTCAGACTGTATATTTTTGGAGGATTGTAACATACGTGACAGAATATGTGGGTGGATTTACCGAACTTTGCATCATCGGAAAAAGAAAGTATCACTTATAAAAGACATATCGCTTTATGGAAAAGAAACAATGGAATGAGAATTGGGAGGTTGGTCAGATTGTAGCCACTGATTATGCGACAGCACGTGTATTTGCCGGTTACGGCATTGACTTCTGCTGTCACGGTGAGGTAGCGTTGGAAAAGGCTTGTGAGCAGGCCGATGTCTCTGTAGCTGAGGTGCTGAAGGCACTGGATGCCCTTGAACCAAATAAGGAGGTTGCCGGTGGGTTTGCTGCCTGGCCGCTGGACCTGCTGATAGATTATGTCTTGAAAATCCATCACCGCTACATCCGTCGTCAAGGTCCGGTGACGCTGGCGCTGCTGGAGAAAGTGGAGGCTGTGCATGGAGAGGCACATCCGGAACTGCATGAGCTGCATGTGTTGTTTGTAGAATCGCTGCAGGAACTGGAAATGCATTTGCAGAAAGAGGAGAATGTATTGTTCCCTTACCTGCTGGAACTGTTCGACGCTTCCGAACAGGGCCGCTACATCGAACAGATGCATTGCGGAACGGTAGCGAATCCGATTCGGGTGATGCGGATGGAACACGAGGGCGAAGGAAACCGTTATCACCGTATCGCTGAACTGACCAACGGATTTACAGCTCCGGCAGACGGATGCAACAGCTATCGCCTGTTGATGCAGGAACTGGAAGACTTTGTACGTCACCTGTATGAGCACATTCACCTGGAAAACAACCTGATTTTTCCGATGGCGGTAGAGCTGGAAGAAAAGTGGGTGAGATAATAACCTCTGTCGTAGAAACAAAAAAATGACTGTATGTCCTGATTTCAGGTTCATACAGTCATTTTTTTTATCATTTGATTTCGAACTCTTCCTTCATGTCGATTTCCTCGCCGAATACGTCGTAGAACTTGTATTGGAGGAAAGCCAGGTTCTGGTTCGGAATCACCTTGATACCGAATCCGTATTTCATCTGCCATTTCCGTTTCAGGGAAACGATTCCCTGATTGACATAAGCGGCTACATACGGATGTATATGCAAGGTAAATCTCTTCATTTTTAACTTGTTGACCAGGTAGTCAATCTTACTTTCCAGTGTATCTGTAAAAAGGATGGAAGGTTTAATCTTCCCTTTCCCGAAACAGGTCGGACAATCTTCATCGGTTGTGACGTCCATGGCCGGTCGTACCCGTTGGCGGGTAATCTGCATCAGACCGAATTTACTGAGTGGCAATATGTTATGCTTGGCACGGTCTTTCTGCATGTTTTGGCACATGCGTTCGTAAAGCTTCTGGCGGTTCTCAGCCAGGTTCATGTCGATGAAGTCCACTACGATGATACCTCCCATATCACGCAGGCGGAGCTGTCTGGCCAGCTCGTCGGCAGCACCTAAATTCACATCCAGCGCGTTGGCTTCCTGTCCGTTGCTTGCTTTGGAACGGTTTCCACTGTTCACATCGACCACATGCAGCGCTTCTGTGTGTTCGATGATGAGATAAGCACCGCTTTTGTAGGAAACGGTTTTCCCGAACGAGGATTTGATCTGTTTGGTGATACCGAAATTGTCGAAGATGGGAAGCTGACCCTTGTAGAACTTGACAATCTCCGTCCGTTCGGGAGCTATCAGTGCCACGTAATCTTTTACTTCGTTGTAAACGGTCGTATCGTTTACATAAATATTTTCATAAGAGGGGTTGAACAGGTCGCGCAGCATGGCTACTGTACGGCTGGTTTCCTCGTAGACCAATGAAGGCAGTTTGGTGGCCTTCTGTACTTTGGTGATGGTCTCTTCCCAATGTTTCAACAGGACTTTAAGCTCTGCGTCGAGTTCGGCGACCCGTTTCCCTTCGGCTACGGTGCGTACGATGACGCCGAAATTTTTCGGCTTGATACTCTGTAGCAGTTGTTTCAGACGGGCACGCTCTTCACTGGACTTGATTTTCTGGGAAACCGAAACCTTGTCATTGAAAGGTATCAGGACCAGATAACGTCCGGCAAATGAAAGTTCGCACGTCAGACGCGGTCCTTTGGTGGAGATGGGTTCCTTGACAATCTGTACGATGACCTCCTGTCCCTGCTGGAGCACATTCGAGATGGTGCCGTCCTTTTCGATGTCGGGAAGCATGGAAGCTTTCGAGATAGGATAGAGTTTTTTACGGTCGCTTAAAACCTGTTTCAGATACTTCTGATAAGAATGAAACTGTGGGCCTAAGTCTAAGTAATGAAGAAAAGCGTCTTTCTCGAAGCCTACATCTACGAAGCAGGCATTGAGTCCGGGCATCAGTTTTCTGACTTTGCCCACGTACATGTTCCCTACAGCGAACGAAAGGTTCCGTTCCTCTTTCTGAAATTCCACGAGATTCTTGTCTTCCAACAAGGCGATGGAGATTTCTTTGGGCTGTACATCTACTACTAATTCGCTTGTCACTTGTTACTTGTATGTTTAGACGTTTGGTTTATTCTTTTTATACCTCAATTTACAGAAAGAACAAACTTGGAAGACCATACAGTATCGCAAGTTTGTTCTTTCTAAAGTCAGACAGACTATTTATTTTTTGCTTTTATGTCTGTTCTTTCTCAATCTTTTTTTACGCTTGTGAGTAGACATTTTATGTCTTTTTCTTTTCTTTCCGCTTGGCATAGCTTCAAAATTTTATAGGGTTAATACTAATGTTAATTATTTTTTTACTGAAAGAGTAAAAGTTTTCGCTGGCTTGAAGGCCGGAATATTGTGTTCCGGGATAATGATTGTAGTATTCTTAGAGATGTTGCGTGCGGTCTTCTGCGCTCTCTTCTTTACAATAAAACTACCGAAACCTCTCAGGTAAACGTTTTCGTCATTCGACAAAGATTCCTTCACTGAATCCATAAAAGCCTCAACGGTAGTCAACACGGTCTGCTTGTCGATACCCGTATTCTTGGCTATTTCGTTTACGATATCTGCTTTAGTCATTTCACTGTTGGATTATAGTTATACGTTGTCTTAATTTTTTGGATTGCAAATATATACCTTTTCTTGTTTTTATAGAAATATATTCGCTATAAATTTTAGAAAAAGTGTGTTCGACACCTGTAAAAACCCTATTTTTGCGGAAAATTTGCTAGTTTGAAGTTCAAAGAAATAGAATTTTTATGAATCGGTTCGCTGAAAAATTGATTACATGGTACGAGGTGAATCAACGTAATTTGCCGTGGCGTGAGACGAAAGACCCTTATAAAATATGGATATCCGAAATCATTCTGCAACAGACCCGTGTGGCCCAGGGATATGACTACTATTGTCGTTTTATCCAACGGTTTCCGGATGTGTTTTCTTTGGCTGAGGCAGATGAGGATGAAGTGATGAAATACTGGCAAGGATTGGGGTACTATTCGCGGGCACGCAATCTGCACGCGGCTGCCCGTTCCATAGCAGGGATGGGAAAATTCCCGGAAACCTATGAGGAGGTCCGGAAACTGAAGGGGGTAGGCGATTATACGGCCGCCGCCATCTGTTCGTTTGCCTATGACTTGCCGTGTGCGGTAGTAGATGGAAACGTGTATCGGGTACTGTCGCGCTGGATTGGGATAGACGAACCGATAGACAGTACGAAGGGAAAGAAACTCTTTGCCGGATTGGCGGATGAATTGTTGGATAAGAAGCGTCCCGCGCTTTATAACCAGGCAATTATGGATTTTGGAGCGATACAGTGTGTCCCGTCTTCACCTTCGTGCCTGTTTTGTCCGTTGAACGACAGTTGTGTGGCACTGCAGACCGGAAAGGTGGATGCACTTCCCTGTAAGCAGCATAAGACGAAGGTGATTCCCCGTTATTTTCATTATATATATGTATGTGCGGGAGAATATACTTATCTCCGGAAGAGACCGGCAGGTGATATCTGGCAGAACTTGTATGAATTTCCGTTGATTGAGACTTCGGAAGCGATGGAAGAGGAAAAATTATTCGCTTCGGATGATTTTTCTGCATTGTTGCAGGGAAATCCGATAAAAAACGTGCGTTTGATAGAGAAGAACGTGAAACATGTCTTGTCTCATCGGGTAATTCATGCCAATTGTTACGAGGTGACGCTGGAAGCCGATGGCTGTGAACTTCCAGGTTACCTGCGGGTCCGGGTCGATGATTTGCACAAATTTCCGGTGTCACGCTTGGTATCTCGTTTTTTTTCTCTAATTTTGAACCAAAATCGTTAGAATCATGTCATTGAATAAAGTACAGTTGATAGGTAATGTAGGGAGAGACCCCGAAGTACGTTACCTGGACAGCGGTGTAGCGGTAGCCACATTTCCTTTGGCTACTACCGACCGTGGATATACATTGGCCAATGGTACGCAGGTGCCTGAACGTACCGAATGGCACAACATCGTCTTGTGGAGAGGGCTTGCCGAAGTGGCAGAGAAATATGTCCGCAAGGGCGATAAACTTTACATAGAAGGAAAAATCAGAAGCCGTTCGTATGACGACCAGAATGGGGTGAAACGGTATGTGGTGGAAATCTTCGGCGATAATATGGAGATGCTGACCCGTGCGGTACAGCAACCTGCCGGTCAGCCGGTCGCTCCACAGCCGGTAGCAACTCAGCCGTCTGCTGCCCAGCCCCAGCCTGCAACATCCGAATCGGACGATTTGCCTTTTTAAGAAACACATGTTTAACTAAAATCATTTTCCTTGGACCCGGACTCGTATTTATGCCGCTTGGCGGATTTATGTGACGGAGTAACCGTCATGTCTCCTTCTATGGGGGCCATCATTGCATTGTGTTTGGTAGTAGTTCTGCTTTACGCTTCTGGATTTGTGTCTGCTTCGGAGATTGCTTTCTTTTCACTTTCTCCGTCTGACCTTAATTCCATCGAGGAGGAAGAACATCGTTCCGATAAGAAAATCAAAGCGTTGCTGAATGATTCGGAACGGTTGTTGGCTACCATCCTTATTTCAAATAATTTTGTGAATGTGACCATTATCATGCTCTGTAACTACTTCTTCGAAGAAGTGGTTGATTTTGGCTCTGCACAGATTCTGGAATTTCTGGTCATTACTGTCCTGCTTACTTTCTTGCTGTTGCTTTTCGGTGAGATTATGCCAAAAATCTTTTCAGCCCAGCACACGCTGGCTTTCTGTAGGAAGTCGGCGCCGGTCATTTATGTACTGCGCTCTGTTTTCCGCCCTGTTTCTTCATTATTGATGAAGTCTGGTTTCATTGTCAACAAATTGGCTCAACGGAAAAAGAAAGTTTCCAATATTTCCGTCGATGAGTTGTCTCATGCTTTGGAACTGACCGATAAGAATGAAATATCAGAGGAAAGCAACATGCTGGAAGGAATCATCCGTTTCGGTGGCGAGACAGCCAAAGAGGTGATGACTTCCCGACTGGATATGGTTGACCTGCCGATAGATACTACGTATCCGGATGTATTGAAGTGTATCGTAGAGAATGCGTATTCCCGTATTCCGGTATATGAAGATTCACGCGACAATATCAAAGGTATTCTTTATATCAAGGACTTGTTGCCATATCTGGATAAAGGACCCGATTTCAAATGGCAGAACCTTATCCGACCGGCATTCTTTGTTCCGGAAACTAAAATGATAGATGACCTGCTTCGGGATTTCCAGACCAATAAAGTGCATATCGCCATTGTGGTCGATGAATTTGGAGGTACTTCCGGTATGATTACCATGGAAGACATCATTGAGGAGATAGTAGGTGAAATCAATGATGAATATGATGATGAGGAACGGATGTATGTACGCTTGTCTGAGAATACTTACGTGTTTGAGGCCAAGACACTGCTGTCTGACTTCTATAAAATTATGAAGATTGATCCGGATGACTTCTCCGAAGCTGCCGGAGATGCTGATACGCTTGCGGGTCTGTTGCTGGAACTGAAAGGTGAGTTCCCTGCTTTGCATGAGGTGCTTACGTATGGAGATTATCGTTTCGAAGTATTGGAGATGGACGCACGCCGTATCTTGAAGATAAAGGTTATTGTAGTTCCTGTGGAATCGCTTCCGGTGGTAGAAGCAAAGAAAGAACCGTAATCATGCCTCTTTGGAAACAATGGTCGGCCGGAGGAGCCGTATGGGGGATCTGGAAAGTCACTGAATCGCCTTCAGAGCTTCGTGCTATGCTGGTGGAGCAGTTACCTTATGAGACTGAACTTGGCTCCTTGAAATCACCTTCTCGTAAACTGGAATATCTGGTGGTACGTGTGCTGCTGAAGGCTTTGGCAGGTGAGGAGTTTGACATTGCTCATTTACCGTCGGGGCAGCCTTATCTGAAACATGATTCTCGACGGATTACCATTTCACATACCAAGGGATATGTTGCTGTGGGAATTCATCCTTCCGCTTTGCCGGGTATCGATATCGAACAGGTAGCGGAAAGGGTGTTGAAAGTGACTTCCCGTTTCATCAGGCCCGATGAGTTTCCCGAAAAGGAACAACTTCCTGCTGAACTTCAGTTGAAAGGAGCTTTATTGCATTGGTCGGGAAAAGAAACGCTGTTCAAATTATTGGAAACTGACGGAGTTGATTTCCTGTCACATTTACAGATTTTCCCATTCGTGCCTCAAGAGTCCGGTACGATGCTGGCCCGAGAGTATCGGACCGGCACGGACCAACGTTTTATCTTATCATATCTGGTTACTTCTGATTTTGTCTGCACATGGGGAGTGAAATGAGGAAACCCTGTTTCAGGCTTCCTTATGCTTCTGAAGGGTGAAGATAAATTCCAGTCCTCCTTGTGGAGCTTTTTTGGCGAAGATGGTTCCTCCATGGAACAGAACAGCGTTCTTCACAATGGCCAGTCCCAATCCTGTACCTCCTAATTTGCGGGAACGTCCCTTGTCGACCCGGTAGAAGCGTTCGAACAAGCGGTTCAAATGGGTCTCCGCTACTCCGACTCCGTTGTCTGAGTAACTGAAATAATAGTATTTGTCATCTTCGCGGAAACAGTTGATGGTAATCTGTACTCCGGTTCCGGCATAGGCAATGGTATTGTCGGTCAGGTTTCGGAAGATGGAATAGACCAGTGAGTGGTTTCCCACCAGTATCAGGCGTGGAGGTAATAGGTTGATGACACGAATCTGTTTTTCTTCGAGTCCTAAAGCTACCTCGTTCAGCATGTCCTTTACGATCTTGCTGAGGTCAATGCTTTCCCGTTCCACCATATCAGGAGCTTCGTCCATACGGGTCAGTACGGAAATATCCCGAAGTAGTGTTGTCAACCGGTTGCTCTGTGCATAACTTCTTTCCAGGAAGGTATGCATGTTCTCCGGTGAAATATTCGGATTGCTGAGTATGGTTTCCAGGTATCCCTGAATACTGCTGACCGGGGTCTTCAGTTCGTGAGCAATATTTTGAGTCAATTGACGTTTCAGTCGCGCCTGTTCTTCTTCCTGGGTTACATCGTTGATGGAAATTTCAAAAGAAAGGTCTTGAAACAGGATGCATTCCAAAGAAAAGACTCTTCCGTTCTTGCTGATATGCAAGGATGTCCGCTTTTCCTCCTTGCTGTAATTGCTTTGATTCTTTTGCAGGAAATCAACAAACGGCTTGATTTCCGGAATAGAGAATATGTCGTTGGTCGAACGCAGATTCTGGTCGGATATGTTATTGAAATATTGGGTAAACAAGTCGTTTACCAGAATTTCTTTCCGTTCTTGGGTAAAGACCCCTAACCCTTCATGAGAGGTGCGCAAGTGAGATATCAATTTTTCGCGTTCGATATAAAGGGCTTCTTTGGCTCTATGTAGTCTTTTATAGATTTTAATGATGTGCTGTGAGATTTCCCCCAGCTCATTTTTGGGGAAAGTCTGTAGAATCTCCATGTCTATCGGTTCGTTCCGGTCTGCTTTCATGGCAAACTGTTGTAGCTTGGTGATGGACATCCCCAGTTTGTTGGTGAAACGGTAGAAAAGAATGGCCAATATCAGACTGACTACCAGTGTGAACCAGATGTAGTTGGAATCGGCTTTCAGATGCTCGGTCAGACTGAGGTTGTAAGGAAGGGCAGAACGGATAATCAGCCGATGGGAGGGGAAATAATGGGCCGAATAGAAATATTCCTCCCCTTGAATACTTTCCGAACGGCGGCTGATGGCATAGCCGCTTCCTTGCATCAAGGCATTCTGTATCTCTTTTCGGGAAGCATGGTTGGGAAATTGTTCCCACTTGTCGCTGGAATTGTCATAGATGACTTTTCCGTCCGGTTGGATGATGGTGACACGTAAGTTGGGAATCAAGTGTCTTTCCACATATTTCTGAAGCGAATCCATGTCCAGTCTTCCGCTGTCAGTCAGATAGTCATACAACTGGATGTTGTAATTCTGTAGCTGGGTATTGAGCAGTTCTGTCTTGAATGACTTTTCCCGTTGGTATTGGAAAATCATGAAACATACGGCAAAAGCGATGAACAGCAGAATGACAGAGATGAACAGCCGTTGGCTGAACGACAGGATGCGGAAGGTCAGTTTGGTCATGGTACAGTTCTCCTTCTTTATTCACATTCGAAACAGTAGCCATATCCCAGGCGGGTAACGATGTACTTTCCGTAATTGCCGATTTTCTTACGCAGACGGGTGATGTTGACATCGATGGTACGGTCGAGTACATAGACTTCATCGTGCCATACCTTGGTAAGGATGTCTTCGCGGGAGAATACACGTCCCTGATTCTGCAAGAGAAGCAGCAGAATTTCAAATTCCTTTTTGGTAAGCGGAACTTCGGTATCATCGATGGTAACCTTTTTCTTGGGAATATCGATGACCAGACCTTTGTACTGCAGTTGTTCCGGCTCTTTCTGGACCGTGCTGGTGCGGCGGAGAACAGCTTTTACCCGCACGATGACTTCACGCAGTGAAAACGGTTTGGAGATATAATCGTCTGCTCCCAGATTGAATCCGGTGACGGTATCGTTTTCTGTATCTTTGGCTGTAATGAAAATAATGGGGATTCCTGCCGTATCTTTGTTCTTCTTCAGCATGCTGGCCATCTTGAACCCGGATATTTCACCCATCATGACATCCAGTAACAACAGATTGTAGGAGGTCAGGTCCAACTTCAACGCTTCTTCTGCCGAGTTGGCCGTATCTACTGTATAGCCCTCCATTTCAAGATTGAATTTCAGAATCTCGCACAGATCATCTTCATCATCTACCACTAAAATACGATAATCATTCATACTCATCCTTTTTATTAGTTACAAAAGTAACAGATTTATTTTCTTTCTGCAAAGGTGAGCATCGTTTGTTTCTCTCTTATGAAATAGATGTTACAATGACGTTACAATTCAGGACGTGTAAATTCTCCAGCCAGACAACGGGTCATTTCATTACGTACTTCGCGGGTCGTAAGTTTGTGGCCTAACAGGAACATCAGTTTGGTAAGTACACTTTCTACCGTAGCGTCGTAACCGCTGATGACTCCCGCATCCAGCAGGTGAAGTCCGGTTTCGTAACGGGCCATTTCCACCATACCGGTCTGACACTGGGAAATGTTGATGATGACGATACCCCGAGAGGTTGCGTCTTTCAGGAGTTGGATAAACCAAGGTTTCTGAGGAGCGTTACCAGAACCGTAGGTTTTCAGTACGACAGCTTTCAGTCCGGGTGTTTCCAATACATTGCGGATGATATTCTCCTGGATGCCAGGAAACAAGGTAAGAATGATGACATTCGTATCAAAGACATAATGGGCATGCAACGGCAGTTTAGGGTCAACCTTCCGGATACGGTCATATTCGTATTTGATGTGAATGCCAGCTGTAGCCAAAGCCGGATAATTGTAGGAACGGAATGCATTGAAATTCTCAGCATTGATTTTTGTAGTGCGGTTGCCACGTAGCAGGTGATTCTCAAAAAAGATGCAGACCTCTGGTACAACCGCTGTTCCGTCCGGATGTCTGGCAGCAGCTATTTCAATGGAAGTGATCAGGTTTTCCTTTCCGTCAGTTCTCAATACTCCGATAGGAAGCTGGCTTCCGGTCAGGATGACGGGTTTGGCCAGATTCTCCAGCATGAAACTCAGGGCAGAGGCCGTATAAGCCATGGTATCTGTTCCATGAAGGATGACGAAACCATCGAAACTGTCATAATTGTATTGGATGATTTTCACCAGTTTCGACCATAGAGCTGGTTCCATATCGGAGGAATCAATCGGTGAGCTGAACTGGTAGACCGAAATCCGGCAGTTGAAACGTTTCAGTTCGGGTACATTTTCTTGCAGCTGATTGAAATTAAATGCCTCTAAGGCACCTGTTTCTGGGTTTTCAATCATACCGATGGTTCCTCCGGTATATATCAATAGAACGGAAGGATAGTCTGATTTTATCATATTGTCTCTCGAATTTTGCCACAAAGATAGTAATCTTCGCTCTTATATGCAATTCGGGTCCTGTTAAAATGACAAAATGGTTATTTTAAGGCTTCCAGAAGTCTGTCTACCGCCTTTCCGGCATCTCCTTGTTCTTCTTCCAATAAGGTAACGAACTTGCTTCCGATAATGCATCCGGCTGCGTGCGATACTGCGGCTTCGTATGTCTGTCGGTTGGAGATACCGAAACCGATCATTCGCGGATGCTGCAGATTCATGGCTTCGATACGTTTGAAATAAGCTTGTTTCTGTTCGTTGAAGTCTTTCTGGGCTCCCGTGATGGCTGCCGAAGAAACCATATAGATGAAGCCATCCGTGTGCCGGTCGATTTGCCGGATTCGTTCTTCGCTGGTTTCTGGAGTGATTAACATGATGACTTTGATATCGTATTTTTCGGCAATCGGACGATATTCCTGCTGATAGTCTTTGAACGGCAGGTCAGGGATAATCACGCCATCAATTCCACATGTTTGACAATCCTGACAGAAGCGTTCGAATCCGTATTGCATGATTGGATTCAGGTAACCCATGAACACCAATGGAATCCGGACGTCTTTACGGATATCTTTCAGCTGGCTCATCAGCAGTTTCAGCGTCATACCGTTTCGGAGGGCTTTGGTGGCCGCATCTTGGATGACGGGACCGTCTGCCATCGGGTCACTGAACGGGATTCCGATTTCTATCATATCGATGCCTTTCTTTTCCAGGGTCCGGATAACATCGGCAGTTCCGTTCAGGACCGGTGTTCCGGCACAAAAATACAAGGAGAGGACAGGTGTTTTCTTTTCGTTGAATAATTGGTTGATACGGTTCATAGTTGTAGCGTTTTGAATTGTTCGATAAATGTTTTTAGTGCAGCGGTATTCTTGCAGGCAGGTGCTGTTTCGAATTGGCTGTTCAGGTCGATACCTGCCCATGCCGGATGGTGGAAGGAGGCCAGTGCTTCCAGACTGTCTGGTCCGATTCCTCCACTTAACAGGAAAGGAGTCTTTCCCTGATAGTGCTGGAGCAGGTTCCAGTCAAAACTTTTTCCGGATCCTCCGTAGCCAATACAAGGTGTATCGAAGAGGAAATAGTCGCATGTGCCGGTATATGCTGCTGTCTGTTTTAAATCGTTGGGAGAACGGATGGCAAAGGCTTTGACAATTTCTACACCCAGTTGTTTCAGTTTCAGACAGGTTTCCGGTGATTCAGTCCCGTGCAGTTGGACGAGATGCAGTCCGAATTCCTGTATCTTTTCTGTCATGGTCTTGAAATCAGCGTCGACAAATACACCGACACGGCGGGCATGTACAGGCAGGTATTCCGGTCGGTCGGTTACGTTCCGGGCAGAGGGAGCGAAAAAGATGAATCCCATCCAGTCTGTCCCGCAGGCTTCCACTTCACGGATATTGTTGGCATCCCGCATGCCACATACTTTTATAAGCATACTTTCAGTTCATGAATGAAGTGAGACAATGTTTCTCCCGGTCGGGAATTTTTCATGAAAGCTTCTCCCATCAGGAATCCCCGGAATCCGGCTGTACGGAGACTGATGACTGTTTCCGGTCGGGAGATACCGCTTTCGGACACCAACAGGTAGTTATCCGGAAGTTTTTTTGCCAGGCGGAACGAATTTTCTACATCGGTATGGAAAGTACCTAGGTTACGGTTGTTGACTCCTACCATATCTATATAGTCATTTACATAAGCCAATTCAGCTTCCGTATGAATTTCCAATAGAACTTCCAGCTTCAGTTCATGGGCTGTACGGGCCAGGGACATACATTGTTGAGGTGTCAAGCAGGCAGCAATCAGCAGGATGGCATCCGCACCTATCAGCTTTGCCTGATACAACTGATATTCGCTGATGATAAAGTCTTTTCTAAGAATCGGTAGATTCACCAGAGGACGGGCAGTACGGATGTCTTTCAGTGTTCCGCCGAAGAAAGTTTCATCGGTCAGGATGGAAAGGGCAGAAGCTCCGTTAGTCTCGTAACTGGCAGGGATGATAGCGGCGTCGGCTTCAGCGTTTATCCAGCCTTTTGAAGGGGATTTCCGTTTGAATTCGGCGATGATTCCGTAGGGTGAAGAAGCCAATGAAGCCTTCATGCTGATACCGTCCGATGGGGTATCCAGTTGCTGGACAAGATGTGCCATGGGTACGGCCTCTTCCTGTGCTGCCAGTTCTATCCGTTTATGGGCGATGATGGTTTGCAGAATATCTTCTTTCATGGTGATTGACTTGTGTAAAGGTGATTAACTGTTCAGTTCAATGAATTTCCGGAAGGTAGCCAGTGCTTTTCCGCTTTCCAAGGTCTCGCGGGCTGTACCGATACAAGTCTCGATAGGCATCATCGGATTGATGGCCTGGATGGCAAAAGCGGCATTGATGATCACACAGTCTGTCTGGGCTTGGGTAGCCTGGTTGGTAAGGACATCATCGAATATTCGTGACGCCTCTTCCGGTGTATTTCCGCCGGAAAGAGCTTCCTGCGAGGCTATCTGTAATCCCAGTCTTTCCGGATAGTAGATGGTTTCGTAGTGGTTGGTCATGACCTTGAATTCATTGGTCAGTGAAATCTCGTCGTAACCGTCCAGGCTGTTGACTACTGCGAATCCGATACCCAGCTTCTGTAGGGTATTGGTGTAAAGACGCATTTGTTGCAAGTCGGCTACTCCCAACAACTGATAGGCCGGTAAGCAAGGATTCACCAGCGGTCCCAGCAGATTGAAGATGGTTCGTATCTGCAAGGCTTTCCGTACCGGAGCGACACTTTTCATGGCCGGATTGAAGAGGGGTGCGTGCATGTAGACCATGTTACACTCTTCCATGGAACGAATCAATTTGTCCGGGTCATTCGTGAATTTTACTCCGTGGGCTTCCATAACGTTGCTGGCACCACTGATGGACGTTGCTCCATAATTGCCGTGTTTGGCTACATGATATCCGGCTCCGGCTACGATGAAGCAGGCACAAGTGGAAATGTTGAACGTGTTTTTGCCGTCTCCTCCTGTTCCTACGATGTCAATCGGCTGATAAGCGCTCAGGTCTACTGGCAGGCGGGTGGACAGTAATGCGTCGCGGAAGCCGATGAGTTCATCTACTTTGATACCGCGCATCTGGAATACAGTGAGCAGGGAGGCTATCTGGATATCGCTGTAGCATCCACGGGTTATATTCTGTAACAAGTTACAGGCTTCTTCTCGGGTCAACTCTTCGTGGTTGAAGAGTCTTTTCAATATATCTTTCATATCGTTCTGTCTTTTCATACGTGATTCAACCAGTTGCTGATAATCTTTTTTCCGTCGGGAGTTAAGACCGATTCCGGATGGAACTGGATACCCTGTACATCGAAGTCCTTGTGCCGAAGTGCCATGATGTAACCTTCCTGGCTGACGGCCGTTATTTCCAGGGCATCGGGAAAGTTTTCCCGGTCTATTACCCATGAATGGTAACGGCCGACTAGTATTTCTTCGGGAAGCCCTTCGAACAGGTAGTTGGAGGCTGTGATACGGATAGGGCTCTGAATACCGTGATAAACTTCGCTCAGATTGGTAAGTTTTCCCCCGAATACTTCTCCGATAGCCTGTTCGCCCAAGCACACTCCAAGGATAGGTTTCTTTCCGGCGTAAGTACGGATGACTTCCAGCAATAAGCCGGCTTCTTTAGGAATACCTGGCCCGGGGGAGAGCAGAATCTTGTCGTATGTTTCCAGTTCTTCTATTGGGAAGCTGTCGTTGCGCAATACGGTGACTTCTGCACCTAGTTCCTTGACCAGGTGACTCAGGTTGTAGGTAAATGAGTCGTAATTATCAATGATGACTATTTTCATGATTGTAGCTTTTGTTAAAGTTGTTCGGCCAGTGTAATGGCTTTTTTCAGGGCACCCAGCTTGTTGTTGACTTCCTGTAATTCGTTCTCTTCATTGCTTTTGGCGACGATACCGCCTCCAGCCTGGAACCAAAGTTCATTGTTGCGGCTGACGAATGTACGGATGGTGATGGCTTGGTTTAGCGTACCGTTCAGTCCGATGAATCCGATGCAACCCCCGTAAGCTCCCCGGTTGTGAGGCTCATATTCGCTGATGAGCTGCATGGCTCTGACTTTCGGAGCGCCGCTTAAGGTTCCGGCAGGGAACGTGTCGATGAATGTTTTGATGGGGTTGCTTCCGGCATTGAGTTCACCGCTGACACGGCTGACCAAGTGAATCACGTGACTGTAATATTGTGGTTCCTTGTAGAATTCTACTTTTACGTCGTGGCAGTTGCGGCTTAAATCATTGCGTGCCAGGTCGACGAGCATGACATGTTCCGCATTTTCTTTCGGGTCGGCCAACAGGGCGGCCGTCAGCTGGGCATCGGTTTCCTTGTTCCCGCTGCGTCGGGTAGTTCCGGCTATCGGGTCGATGGTGGCTCGCCCGTCTTCTATCTTGCAATGGGTTTCGGGTGAGGAACCGAAGATGCGGAAACCACCGAAATCGAAATAGAAAAGATAAGGCGACGGATTGATGCTTCTCAATGCCCGGTAAAGCTTGAAGTCATCTCCCTGGTAGCGCTGGATGAAACGTCGTGAAAGGACAATCTGGAAAACATCCCCCCGCAGGCAATGGGCAATTCCCTTACGGATGTTGGCTTTATGTTCCTCGTCGGTCAGCGTGCTGACGGTGGGGCCTACTGCCCGAAAGTCAAAGGTCGTATAGTTCCGGTTACAGATGGCTTTTTCCACTTCGTCAATGTGGCTGGGTTCGTCGTCACTCTGCATTTCCAGCAAAACCATTTCGTGCTTGAAGTCATGGAAGACAATCAGGTATTTGTACAGGATATACAGCATGTCCGGTGCGTCATTGATGGTACTGATACTGTCTTTTACGGGAATGTGTTCAAAATAACGTACCGCATTGAAGGTGGTATAACCGTATAGGCCGCAATAGTGGGCATATTCGCCTTCTACTTGGAAGCGGGTCAGGAAATCGCTGATGGCCTGGTCTACCCGGTAGTGGTCATCGATGTCTCGGACTTCCTGGGTCCCGTCCGGAAATTTGGCAGTAGCTTTACCGTGACTGATGGAGATACTGGCTATCGGATTCAGTCCGATGAAGGAACGGTTGTTTTCTACTCCGTGATAATCCGAACTTTCCATCAGGACACTTTGCGGGAACAGGTCACGTACCTTCAGGTAAGTTGTTACCGGAGTGTGCAAATCACCTAACAGGGTTTTGTAGGCGGTGGTATAGGTATATTGTTTCATATTTTTCTGTTTTGAAGGTCAGTCCTGATACGGGTTATGGCTCAGGTAGGTATCGATGTCTTTGTCTCCCCGTCCGGAAACGGTCAGTACCACGATATCTGTCGGTCGGAAGGCCACCTTGGGTAATGCTCCCAAAGCATGTGCGGATTCTAAGGCCGGAATGATACCTTCCAGCAGTGTCAGTTCGTAGGCAGCCCGGATGGCTTCATCGTCGTTGATGGCCAGAACGGTGGCACGGTGTTCGTGGGCCAGGTTGGCATGCATGGGACCGATGCCGGGATAGTCCAGCCCTGCCGAAATGGAGTAAGGTTCCTGAATCTGTCCGTCTTCGTCCTGCATGACCAGGGTCTTTGAACCATGTATGATGCCCAGTTTCCCGAGGTGGATGGTAGCGGCCGACAGGTTGGTATCTATTCCCTTACCGCCGGCTTCTGCCAGAATGATTTTCACCCGTTCGTCGTCAATATAATGATAGATGGTTCCGGCGGCATTGCTTCCGCCACCCACACAAGCCATCAGATAATCCGGATAATCTCGTCCTTCGTGTTCCTGCAGCTGTTTCTTGATTTCTTCGCTGATGACCGATTGCAGGCGGGCTACCATATCGGGATATGGATGAGGTCCCACTGTGGAACCAATCACGTAATAGGTGTCGGCAGGGTGGCAGCACCAGTCTCGGATGGCTTCGTTGGTAGCGTCTTTCAGTGTCATGTTCCCTGAAGTGACAGCCACAACCTTGGCTCCTAACATCTTCATCCGTTCCACGTTGACGTGCTGGCGTTCCACATCAGTCTTTCCCATGTAGACTACGCATTCCATGTTCATCAAGGCACAGACAGTGGCTGTAGCTACTCCGTGTTGTCCTGCTCCGGTTTCGGCGATGATGCGTTTTTTCCCCATGCGTTTGGCAAGTAGTACCTGGCCGATGGCATTGTTGATTTTGTGGGCACCGGTGTGGTTCAGGTCTTCCCGTTTCAGGTAAATCTTGCAGCCGTATTTTTCGGAAAGGCGTTTGGCCAGGTAAAGAGGGGAGGGGCGTCCTACATAGTCGCGTAGCAGTTGGGCGAACTCCTCCTGGAAGTCCTGACTTTCCAATACCTTCAGATAGGCTTCTTTCAGTTCGGTGACACATCGGTGAAGGATTTCCGGGATATAGGCTCCTCCGAAATTACCATAATACCCTTCTTCGTTTACTTGATAAGTTTTCATATCGATAGCTGTTTTTTTGATTGTGATTAATTGCTGTTTTCGGAAATGAACAAAAAAAAGGCTGTCGTAAAGTACGACAGCCTTTCACGGTTATATCTTTTCTATGCAGGTATATACACACGACTGAGTTCCCTTACGACTTTTGGAGTTGTAAGAGGCGCCACCAGAAGAATGTATATGCCATAGATTGTTTCATTGTTGTTCTATATTTTTCTTGTTTCGTTGCAAATGTAACGATAAATTTGATAAGTGCAAGCAATTTGGCCGTTAAAAATAAAAATTAACATTTAGAACCGGAAACGGTCTGCTTACAGCATACCTTTGCTGGAAGGTACTTCATAGTGATAGACATCTCTCCGCACTGCCATTTTGAGGCTGCGTGCCAGAGCCTTGAAGATACCTTCTATCTTGTGATGTTCGTTCTGCCCTTCCGCCTTGATGTTCAGATTCATGCGGGCCGAGTCACTCAGCGACTTGAAGAAGTGCAGGAACATCTCGGTAGGCATGTCGCCAATCTTTTCGCGGTGGAAGTCTGCATCCCAAACCAGCCAGGGACGTCCTCCGAAGTCTAGGGCGACAGAACAGAGGCAATCATCCATAGGTAGACAGAAACCGTACCGTTCGATACCTCGCTTGTCGCCTAAGGCCTGACGGATACAGTCACCCAGAGCAATGGCGGTATCTTCGATGGTGTGGTGTTCGTCCACTTGCAGGTCTCCTTTTACCTGGATGGTCAGGTCGATGCCTCCGTGCTTGCCGATTTGTTCCAACATGTGGTCGAAGAATCCTAGTCCGGTATGGATGTCACAGGTCCCGTTGCCATCCAGGTCCAAACGGATATAGATATCGGTTTCGTTGGTCGTACGCCGCACTTCGGCAGTCCGCTCTCCGGCGAACAGGAATTCAGCGATACGGTCCCAGTCTGTCGTGGCCAATACGCAGGTCTCTTTCAATTCTTCCGTCAGTGAGGAACGGTCTGGTTGCAGCAGGATGGCTTTGCAGCCCAAGTTTCTGGCCAGTTCCACATCCGTTGCCCGGTCGCCGATGACGAAACTTCCCGTCAGGTCATATTCCGGGTTGTTCAGGTAGCGGGTCAACATGCCGGTGCGGGGCTTGCGGGTAGGTGCATTGTCCTCAGGAAAGCTCCGGTCGATGCAGATGTCATCGAAAACGATGCCTTCATTTTCAAAACTTTTCAGCATCAGGTTATGTACCGGCCAGAAGGTATCTTCCGGAAAGCTGTCGGTTCCCAGTCCGTCCTGGTTGGTGACCATGACAAATTCGAAATTCAGCTTCTGGCGGATGAAGTGCAGGTTTCGGAACACTTTCGGATAGAACTCCAGTTTTTCGAAAGCATCCAACTGATAATCGACAGGTGGCTCGATGACCAGTGTCCCGTCGCGGTCGATGAATAAAACTTTTTTCTTCATGGTGTTCATCCTTCAAAGTCCTTTAATGCTTCCAGCAGCATATCATTTTCCGGGCGGGTACCAATGGTGATACGCAGGCAGTCTTTACAGAGCGTCACGTTGGTTCGGTTGCGGACAATGATACCTTTACCGACCAGGTAATTGTATATTTTCTTTGCATCGGTCACACGGGTCAGGAAGAAGTTGGCATCCGACGGATAGATGTGTTTGCAGCACGGAAGTTTGCTGAATTCTTTCATCAGGTGTCCCCGTTCCTCCAGCAGAGATTCTACCCACCGCTGTATCTGATAATATTTCTGCATCATCTGGATGGCTTCCTGCTGGGTAAGCCGGTTCACATTGTATGGATATTTGATTTTGCTCAGCAGGCCGATGATTTCCGGTGAGGCGAAGGCCATACCCAAGCGGATGGCGGCGCATCCCCACGCTTTGGAGAAGGTCTGGAGGACAATCAGGTTCGGATAACTATCCAGTTTCCGCAGGAAAGAGGGAGCCGAAGAGAAGTCTGAATAGGCTTCGTCCACGATTACAAGTCCCGGAAACTCCTGCAGCAGCTTTTCGATTTCCGGATGAGAAAGGTTGTTGCCGGTCGGGTTGTTGGGCGAGCAGAGGAAGATCAGTTTGGTGTTATCGTCCGATGCCTTCAACAAGTCATCGGCCTTGAACTGAAAGTCTGCATCCAGTACGACCTTGCGGTATTCCACATCGTTTACGTCGGCACATACCTGATACATGCCGTAGGTAGGTTCGATGGCCACTACATTATCAATTCCCGGTCGGCAGAAGGCACGATAAACCAGGTCGATGGCTTCATCGCTTCCGTTACCCAGAAAAATCTGTTCGCTTCTTACTTTCTTGATGGGAGCAATCAAATTCTTCAGTTCCCGTTGGAGCGGATCCGGATAACGGTTGTTCGGCTGGTTGTAGGGATTTTCGTTGGCATCCAGGAAGACGGATGCTTCCGCTCCGTTATATTCGTCGCGGGCCGAAGAGTAGGGTTTCAAGGCCCAGATGTTCGGCCGCGTAAGTTCTTGCAAAGGTTTCATATCAGCAAAGGGTTAAAGTTACATTTTCAGACGTACACTTACGGCGTTCTTGTGTGCGTCCAGGTATTCGTTGGCTGCCATGACTTCGATAGCCGGGCCGATGGTGGCGATACCTTCTTTGGTTATTTCCTGGAATGTGATTTTCCGGATGAAGCTGTCCAGGCTTACACCGCTGTAGGCTTTGGCATAACCGTTGGTCGGCAGGGTGTGGTTGGTTCCCGAGGCATAATCGCCCGCACTTTCCGGAGAATAGGCTCCCAGGAATACCGAGCCGGCATTGACAATCTTCTCAGCCAGTTCGTGGTAGTTTTTGGTCTCGATAATCAGGTGTTCCGGTGCATAACGGTTCATCATCTCTACAGCCAGTTCCATGTTGTCTATCAGAATCAGTTTGCTGTGTTCCAGTGAGCGGGCTGCAATCTCCTTGCGGGGTAACTCTTCCAGCTGGCGTTCCACTTCTTCAGTTACGGCACGTATCAAGGTGGCCGAGGTGGTAATCAGCATGGACTGGCTGTCTACACCATGCTCTGCCTGTGAAAGCAGGTCGGATGCTACGAAGATAGGATTTGCCGTTTCATCGGCCAGTACGGCTACTTCCGAAGGACCTGCCGGCATGTCGATGGCGACATCGTGTAGAGACACTTCCTGTTTGGCAGCCATGACGTATTGGTTACCCGGACCGAATATCTTGTATACTTTGGGTACGCTGCTGGTGCCGTAGGCCATGGCGCCGATAGCTTGTACACCTCCGGCTTTGAATACCCGGCTTACACCGGCAATCTTGGCGGCATACAGAATAGCCGGATGGATTTTTCCTTCACGGTTAGGAGGGGTACAGAGTACAATCTCTTTGCATCCCGCAATCTGAGCCGGAGTAGCAAGCATCAGTACGGTGGAGAAAAGGGGAGCAGTTCCTCCCGGTACATACAGGCCGACTTTCTCGATGGCTACGGCTTTCTGCCAGCAGGTAACTCCCGGCAGGGTATTCACCGGTTTGCTTTCGAACTTCTGTGCTTCGTGAAATTTCTTGATGTTGTTGAAAGCCAGCATGATGGCAGCTTTCAGCTCGATGCTGACAGCCTTTTCTGCTTCGGCAAATTCCTCTTCAGACACGGTCAGGCTATCCAGGTGTACATGGTCGAATTTTTCTTCGTATTCGATGACGGCCTTGTCTCCTTCCGTGCGGACACGTTCCAACACTTCGAGGACGGTTTCACGCAAGGTTGCGGTATTGAGGGTGGGACGGCGCAGCAGGTCGTTCCATTGAGAACGTTCGGGGTAGGTGATAATGTTCATGGTTGTTCGGTTTTAAGGGTAAAACATGGATGCGACCGGTGGGTTTCAGAGAATCATTTTTTCAATCGGTAATACTAGGATACCTTGAGCACCGATGGCTTTCAGTTTCCCGATGATTTCCCAAAAACATTTCTGGTCGAGTACGGTGTGGATGCTGCTCCATCCTTCGGTAGCCAGTGGCATGATGGTCGGACTCTTGATACCTGGCAGGACTTCGATGATATCCTTGATTTTGTCCGTCGGTACGTTCATCAGCACGTATTTCTTGTCTTCTGCGGCTTTTACGGCATTCAGACGGAACAGAAGTTCCTGCAGCACTTCCTTCTTTTCGGCTGTCATATTCTTGTTGCCGATAAGCAAGGCTTCGCTTTTCATGATGACTTCCACTTCCTTCAGGTTGTTGCTGATGAGGGTGGAGCCGGAACTTACGATATCGAAGATGGCATCGGCCAGTCCGATACCCGGAGCAATTTCCACCGAACCGGTGATGACGTGGATGTCTGCCTGGATACCTTTTTCCTTGAGGAACCGTTTCAGGATACCTGGATAAGAAGTGGCGATCTTACGTCCGTTGAACCATTCCAGTCCGGGATAGTCGATTTCTTTGTGTATGGCGAGTGACAGCCGGCATTTGCTGAATCCCAAACGGTATACGACTTCTGCGTCTTCGTTCCGTTCTGCAAATTCGTTTTCTCCTACGATTCCCAGATCGGCTACACCGCTGGCTACACATTGGGGGATATCGTCGTCACGCAGGAACAGTACTTCCACCGGAAAGTTGGACGATTGAGTCAGCAGGGTACGTTTCGAAGTGGGCAATTTGATGTCGGCTTCAGCAAGCAAGGCCATGGTGTCTTCGAACAGACGGCCTTTGGATTGTACGGCAATTCTAAGCATAATGGTTATCGTTTTTAAATTTTTATTGTCTGAATGAATGAAAAAAGGCTTACCGTTGTACGGCAAGCCTTCCTATGGGGTGACCACACGACCATCCAGCCTACCGTCATTTACGTAGGTAATGATGAGGATGGTGATGTGCAGCTGTGTAAATCATATTCTGTTCTTTATTCTGTGGCAAAAATAAAGTGTGTGATTCAGAATTCCAAATAAATATCAGATTATTTTTCGTTTTCTGTGCAAATCGTCATCAGAATTCGTAATCTGTGCACGCACGTCCTTCCTTGGCGTCTTTCAGAAGGCCTGCCGCAGCCAGGTGTGCCGGATGCGTAGCGTATGCTTTCATATCTTCCAGGTTATCAAACTCGCTGTCCAGACAGATGTCCCATTGCTCTGCCGGATTGACATTGAATCCTACATGGATGTGACGGATGGTGGAAATGGTAGCCGGCAATGCCTCGATGGCAGCCTTGAAGCGGTTCATTACGTCTTGTTTCTCTGTAGCGCTGAGGCTTTCTTTCAGTTTGAATAAAACAATGTGTTTCAACATGGTTGTTTATTTTATGAATTATCGTATTTTTGTATGTACGATGCAAAAGTATAATTAATTATTGAATAAACGATATGATTATCATTGGAATTGCCGGAGGTACAGGCTCCGGAAAGACTACAGTAGTGAAAAGAATCATCGAAAGCCTTTCTGCCGATGAGGCAGCGGTACTCCCCTTGGATTCTTATTACAAGGACAGTAGCATGGTGCCGGTAGAAGAGCGCCAGAACATTAACTTCGATCATCCGAATGCTTTCGACTGGGAATTGTTGTCGAAACACATTGCCATGTTACGGAAAGGGCAGCCTATCGAACAGCCTGTCTATTCGTATCTTACCTGTACCCGTCAGAAGGAGACAGTACATGTTGAACCCCGGAAAGTGGTCATCATCGAAGGTATCTTGGCTTTGAGTGACCGGAAACTTTGCAAGCAGATGGACTTGCGTATCTTTGTGGATGCCGACCCCGATGAACGTCTGATTCGGGTGATTCAGCGTGATGTCCTGGAACGCGGACGTACTGCCGAAGCGGTTATGGAGCGTTATGTCAAGGTTTTGAAGCCGATGCATCTGGAATTTATCGAACCGGCCAAACGGGTGGCCGACCTGATTATCCCTCAGGGAGGACATAACGAAAAGGCCATTGAAATTCTGAAGATGTACATCGAAAAAATTGTCGGGCGATGAAACTCCGTCATCTCATCTGTTTCTGTCTGTTGCTTTGTGTCGGATTGTTTGCCTGCAAATCAAAGGGGGAACAGGCGGATGAGGCGGTTGCACACATTGATTTGCCTCAGATACAGGAGCAGGGGAAGCTGGTGGTGCTTACCATCAACAGTTCTACTTCGTACTTCAACTATCGGGGAGAGCCGATGGGATTCCAATATGAACTTGCCCAGCAGTTTGCCAAATCATTGGGACTGGAACTTGAAGTGAAGACAGCCAAGGATGAGGCGGAGCTGGTCCGGATGCTGCTGGATGGAGAAGGAGACCTGATTGCCTATAACCTGGCTGTTACGAATCATCGGAAGGACAGTCTGATTTATTGCGGTGAAGAAAACATTACGCATCAGGTTATCGTACAGCGGAAGGGGCGCGGAGCCTTGAAGGATGTGACGGAACTGGTGGGGAAGGAAGTCTACGTGAACCGTGGAAAATACCGGACCCGCCTGCAGAATCTGGACGAGGAACTGGGAGGTGGTATTCACATCCACGAAATAGATGCAGACAGTGTTTCGGCCGAGGATCTGATTACATGGGTCGCCGAAGGGAAAATCAATTATACGGTAGCTACCAACGAAGTGGCACGTATCAACCGTACCTATTACCCGAATCTGGACATCAGTCTGGAAATCAGTTTCGACCAACGTTCTTCGTGGGCGGTGCGGAAGACTTCTCCGCTGTTGGCCAAGGCTGCCGATTCCTGGCATCGGGAGAACATCAATTCGGCGGCTTTCAGGGCGAGTGCCCAACGTTACTTCGAACTGGAGAAACATACGGTCCATAGTGATTTTCTGTCGCTGAAGGACGGAAAGATTTCACACTTTGACGACCTCTTCCGGAAATATGCCAAAGAAATCGGCTGGGACTGGCGTCTGTTGGCTTCCCTGGCATATACGGAGTCTAATTTTGATCCGACGGTCGTATCGTGGGCGGGAGCCAAGGGATTGATGCAGCTGATGCCGGCTACAGCACGTGCTTTAGGAGTACCGGCCGGAAAGGAGCAGGATCCGGAAGAGAGTGTGAAGGCGGCTACCAAATACATTTCTAACCTGAAACAGATTTTCTCGAAGGTTGCGGATGCCAATGAGCAGGTGAAGTTCGTATTGGCTGCATATAATGCAGGAGTCGGTCATGTGACCGATGCGATGGCATTGGCCGAGAAGTACGGACATGACAAGTATCGGTGGGAGCATCATGTGGCTCATTATATGTTACTGAAGAGTCATGAGGAGTATTATCAGGATCCGGTCTGTAAGAACGGGTATTTTCGAGGTTTGGAAACCTATAAGTTCGTAAATGAAGTTGTAGACCGGGCAAAGGTTTATCAGGAGAAGGTCAGGAAATGAACAGGTTGCCTGACATTCAAGTATAAAAAAGACTGCTCCACACGTTACATGGAGCAGTCTTTTTAGGATGTTATAAAAACAAATTATTTCTTGGCTGAACTTGGGTTGTAGCGTGCATTCAAGCCTTCTACAATTTCCTGAGTGATGTTATAAGCCGTATCAGCATACAGCAGGTTATCGAAACCGGTATTGCTGATGATGAGGCTATAGCCTTTTGTCTTGTTGTAGATTTTCAGGAAAGAGTTGATAGAGTCACGCAGCTGCAGGCTGTTCTTCTGGTTCTCAGTCTGCAAGTCGGCAGCCAGTTTTTCCTGCAACTGCTGCAGGTCACGCTGTTTCTGTGACAGACGCAGGTTTTCCTGTTCAGCACGTTCGCGGGTAGCAAAACCGTTGTTTTCCAGTTTACGCTGGAATTCTCTCATTTCTCTATCCAGTTCCTTGGCTTTTTCATTCAGTGTAGTACGGATGTTCTCTTCTTTCTGAATCATCAGTTCGTTCAGGTCGTTCCAGAAACGGTATTTTGTCAGCAGGGAATCGATTTCTACGTATGCAATTTTCATGTTGGTAGAACCGCCGACTGCTGTCGGAGTGGCTGTTTGAGAAGGGGTACTCTGGTTGTTGCTGCACTGAGCGAACAGCAGAATCATAGCCAGTGCCAAAAATCCATTCAGGATATACTTCATTTTTTTCATAATAGTTTGAATATCATATTTATAGTTAATTATTTTCCTCTTCTGTCAGACTCCTGCGTTCCGGTATGGCGTGTGGATTGGCCACTTGTGCTTCACGGTCCTGTGACTGTACACAACCGATACCCCGCTGGCGCATCGCTTTGCTTCCGCTTACATGGGTATTCGGGAAGCGTCCGTTTTTCTTGAACAGAATCTTTACAGATAATAGTGCTATGCAGATAGCAACTATTAACACTGTTATAAGGAGAGTCTTAAGCATTTCTTATTATTTTTGTGGTGCAAAGATATAGTTTTTGTTCCTATTCCGCTTTATTTTGAACCGAAAAAAGTGTTTATAAGGAAGTAAGCGAATGTATTTAACGAATTTTTGCAGGTAAAAATCAATCACTAAGAACAACGAACAATTATGGAAAAGAACGATTTGAAACCGGCTTCGGTTTTTCATTTTTTCGAAGAAGTGTGTCAAGTTCCTCGTCCGTCGAAGAAGGAGGAGAAAATCAGAGCCTTTCTCATTGGGTTCGCTCAGGAACGTGGTTTGGAGTATAAGACCGACGAGGCAGGGAACCTGCTGATCATGAAACCGGCAACTCCGGGGAAAGAAAATTTGAAGAAGGTCGTATTGCAGTCGCACATGGATATGGTGTGTGAAAAGAACAAGACAACCGAACATAATTTCGATACAGACCCGATCCGCACCTATGTAGACGGGGAGTGGCTGAAAGCTCAGGGAACAACATTGGGAGCCGACAACGGTATCGGTATCGCTACCGAACTGGCCGTACTCGACGCGAAGGATATCGCACATGGTCCGATAGAATGTCTGTTTACCGTAGACGAAGAAACCGGATTGACCGGTGCCTTCGCTTTGAAGGATGGTTTCATGAGCGGGGATATTCTGATCAACCTTGATTCGGAAGATGAAGGTGAACTCTTCATCGGATGTGCCGGTGGGGCTGGTACTACGGCCCAGTTCCCCTGTCCGATGGAAGCGGCTCCGGCTGGGTACTTCTTCTTCCGGGTAGCCGTGAAAGGATTGACTGGCGGACATTCAGGTGATGATATCAATAAGGGACGTGCCAATGCCAACAAGGTGTTGAACCGTTATCTGGTACAGTTGATGAACCGCTATGACCTGCGTCTGTGCGAGATAGATGGAGGGAATCTGCATAATGCCATTCCGCGTGAAGCGCATGCCGTATGTGCCGTACCGATGGAATACAAAGAAGCTGTACGGGTAGACTTGAATGTCTTCCTGGCCGAAGTGGAGAATGAATATGCGGTTACTGAACCGAAACTGACGATGGAACTGGAATCGGAAACTCCTTGTGCGGAAGTGATGGAGAAGGAAGCCATGAAACGTTTCCTTTTGTCCATTTATGCAGTCCACAACGGGGTTTATGCCATGAGTCAGGATATGCCGGGACTGGTGGAGACATCGTCCAATCTGGCATCTATCAAGATGCGCGACGGGAAGATTATCGTAGGAACCAGTCAGCGCAGTTCCATCCTTTCTTCACGCAAGGATATGTCGCAGATGATCCGTGCCGCTTTCGAATTGGGAGGTGCTGAGACTACGACTGGCGACGGTTATCCGGGCTGGAAGCCGAATCCGTCTTCCGAAATACTGGGAGTAGCGGTGGAGAGTTACAAACGGTTATTCGGTGTAGAACCCAAAATCAAAGCCATCCATGCCGGTCTGGAGTGTGGATTGTTCCTGGAGAAATATCCGTCTTTGGATATGGTTTCTTTCGGACCTACCTTGCGTGGGGTTCATTCTCCTGACGAACGGATGCTGATTCCTACTGTCGATAAGTTCTGGCGTCACCTGTTGGATGTATTGGCTCATATTCCGGTAAAGGCATGAAAGGTTTGAAGTATAGATTTTGGGCATTTCTTCTGGCTGCCGGTTGCTCGTTGGCTCCGGCTGTTGCTCAACAGAAATTCCGCGTGATGGAATACAATGTCGAAAATCTGTTCGACTGTGAGCATGATTCGCTGAAAAACGATTACGAGTTTTTGCCGGATAATCCCAAAGGATGGAGCCTGCCTCGTTTCTACGACAAGTTGAATAAGATAGGCAAGGTGATTCTGGCTGCCGGTGAGGACCAGGTACCCGACTTGGTCGGCTTGTGTGAAGTGGAGAACGAACACTGTGTCCAGCAGCTGGTGTCCAATTCGCCGTTGCGCGAAGCGGGTTACCAATATGCGATGACCGAATCGCCGGATGAGCGGGGAATCGATGTCGTCTTGCTGTATCAACCGGAAACGTTCCGTCACCTCGGTACACAGACTGTACGCATTCCTTCCGAGAAGATTGACAGAAGACCGACCCGTGATATCCTGCATGTGAGCGGTAAGGTAGTTTCTGGCGATACGCTGGATGTCTTTGTCTGCCACATGCCTTCGCGTTCGGGAGGTGAAGCGAAGAGTGAGCCTTATCGCCTGTTTACAGCGGAGTATCTGCGGAAAACGGCCGATTCAGTCATGGCTGTCCGTCGTCGTCCGCATGTCATTATCATGGGTGACTTCAATGACTATCCGTCCAACCGCTCCATCGCCGAGGTGCTGGGGGCTGTCAAGCCAGGTAAGAAAGTACAGAAGGATAAGCTGTATAACCTGATGGATGGCCGTACGGACGGTACTTACCGTTATCGGGGAGAATGGGGGATACTCGACCAGATGATTGTAAACGGTTTTATGCTGAAGGGCAGCAAGAAGATCCGTGCCCGTTATGACAAGGTGGATATCCTGAAATTCCCGTTCCTGATGGAGGAAGACGACCGTTACGGAGGAGATACTCCTTTTCGTACGTATTGGGGCAAACGTTACCACGGCGGGTATAGTGATCACTTGCCGGTGCTGATGGAACTTGAAATCAAGGAATAATTGTCATTGTTTTGATAGGATAGTTTAGGGCGGGATGCAAACTCCCGCCCTATTTGTTTGTATGCTGATTCCTTTACTTGAACAGTTCGGCCAGTTTGTTGCTTAGTTCTTCTCCTTTCAGATTTTCACATACGATGGTTCCCTGTTCGTCTATCAGGTACATTGTAGGGATGAATTTCACTTTGTACAGGCTGGCTACTTCACCGTTGTCGAGGAAATTAGGCCATGAAAGTTGCTCTTCATCCAGCGCTTTCTGCCATTCCTTCTCTTTCTTATCGATGGAAATACTTATAATCTGGAATCCTTTTGCGGCATACAGTTCATACAATTTTTTCAGGTTAGGGATTTCTTTGCGACAAGGTTTACACCAGGAGGCCCAGAAATCAATCAAGATGTATTTCTTGTTTGCCGACAATTCTTTCAGGCTTGTCTGTTCTCCGTTGGAAGCAGTCACTTGGAAGTCGGGTGCTTGTAACCCCTTTTTTTCTGCCGGCCAGATTTCATTCTTGACCATCTTTCCGTAATAGCTGTTCTGTGCCTCTTGAGAAAATTCTTTGTACCAAGTGCTGTCAGCTTCTGTCAGGTATGTAGTCAGGCTGATAAGCATCAGTGGACCCCAGAAACTATCCTTGTTGTCCATGATGACTTTGTGATAACTGTCTTTTACCTTGACAAAGAACAGACTGTCGGCTCGCACTGCTTCTTTGTATTCCGCGCATTGTAACAACGAGTCAATCAAAGTCTGATTCTGTTTTTGTCTGGCTGCATTGACTGCTGCGTAGATTTGCTCATATCGTTTGGACTTTTCGTTGTAAATGGAGTCAAGTTTGTTGCGTACCTCCATTAATGAGCGGTATCTGTCTGTCAGTTCTGAGCCGGACAGGTCCACTTGCTGGAAGTCGTACGATACATTATTTTCTTGTTTTTGGGAGGTAATCTGTCCCGTCAGTGTTTGTTTTCCCTTGCTCAACATGAGTGAGGTGGAGCCGTATCCGTCTTTGACGATGAGTCTGGCGGCTAGTGGTTCTTCTACTTGTCCTTCAAACAAAAACTTTCCGTCTTGCAGTGTGTCGGTGGCTATAGGGCTTGAACTCTCATGGCAGACAGGGTATAGTTGTACCACGGTCCCGTCAGGCAAACCTTCTACATCTCCTTCGATAATGAATCCATTGGGGTTGGATGTACAGCTTATCATGCTGCATACTCCAATCAGCATCGTGCCGAATTTTCTGAAATTTTTCATGACTTAATCTTTTTTATTTTGAAACATTTTGTTCTATGGTTCCGTTCCCCGGATTATTGATGGCTCCCGCAGGGAAAGGCATTGTCCACATGGGAGATTGGGGAGATAATGTATAGGTCTTTCCCTGATAGGTTTTTGATAAGGGCTGTACGAATTCTCCTTCCCGGTTGAACCGGCGTGCATCGGCAAAGGGAACAATGGAAAAGATCAGTTCATTGTCCTTGGTGCGTCGTATCAGTCTGATGGCTTCCTGTAATGTCGATGCGGCGGACGGTTGGTAGAACTCAGGACGGATACGGGTGATGCGTACGGCATCCAGTGTCTGCATGGCTTCACTGAAATCATTGTTTACGGCCTGACGTGCCAGACACTCTGCCTTGATGAGATAGACTTCACACGTGGTCAATCCTCCCCAGTTGAAATAACCTGAACCGATTCCGTCATAGTAAGTGTCTTGATTGACGGACCGATATTTCCACCGTGATAAGAAGCGTGCATCTCCCTGCTCGAAACGGTTGGCGCATTCTACCGGAATAGCCAGTTCGGAAGAACTGTAGTTGGGGCTGTTGTCTCCGCAACGGAAATAGTAGTTTTCTATGTATGTATAGTCTGTCGGCGTAGGCAGGTTGTCGTAATTGTCCGGGTCTTCTATCCGCTCTTTGTATTGATCGTAATAAGCATTCCAGTCGAACAGTCGGTCATTCTGTTCCAAAGCCTTATCGGCATACTGGAGGGCATGCTCGAAGTCGGACATCTGGAGGTATATCCGTGCCAGCATCGCATACGCGGCTCCCAGGTTGGGATGAATGACTGTCATGGATTTTTCCGGCAACCCAGCTGAAATGGCCTCTTTGATGTCATTGATGGTGAAGTCATACAGTTCCTGTACACTGACCTGTTCGTGCGGGGCGTTGATGTTCGCACTGGTAATCAGCGGAATGCCGCGTGTCTGGCTGGCAGTTTCTTTGTCGTACGTGTCTGCATAGAAATTGACCAGGGTAAAATAGCAGACGGAACGAATAACCTTGGCGTAGGCTATCACTTCTGCACGTTCTTGGTCTGTACACTCGGTAGCCGTGGGAGCATGTTCGATGATAAGGTTGCAGTTGGCGATAGCCATGTAAAGGTAGTAATAAGTGTTTTCGCTGGAGTTATTGAGGATGATACGGTCCGCTTGCTCGTCCCACATGTAGTTGGCTGTCGCCAAGGTGGGAGTGTTCAGATTGCTTACTGTCAGATAGCGGTCGTTCAACAGATACAAGGCATTGGCAACCGGTGTCTGACCGATGGTATATTCATCACGCAGCAAGGCTTCGAAATCGGCAAGTGTCGTAGGGATCTTTTCCCCTTTGGGGACAATGTTGAGGTAGTCTGTACATGAACTGAACAGAACCCCTGTCCATAAAATCAATTGGATAAGCAGATATTTCATCATGGTGTTTCTTTTTGAATAAGGATATTAAAAGTTCAGATAGATGCCACACAGATAAGTCGGTTTGACATAGCCTCCCAACAAGTATTTGGCATCTGTACTACGTGCGAACGTCCATACATTCTCCATACCCAGCATAATGCGTGCGTTACGCAGATGTATTTTCTGGCACACTTCATTCGGTATGCGGTAAATGAGTGACAGTTTATCGAGTTTCCAGTTGGTCGCATCGATGACATTGACGGAAGAACGGGCGTACATGTTGTAATGGTTGTAGTTGTACAGCGGGTTCTCGTTCGAAATATAACGTGGAATGTCCGTATGCGCTTCATCTCCTGGGTTCTGCCAACGGTCCTCAATCTGTTTGCTTACCGGTGCCATGTCGGACAGATAAGCCAGGTTGGTGTTTCTCATCTTGTGTCCTCCTTCGAAAAGGAATTGTGCAGCAAGTTCCCAATTACGGTAGCTTAGGTTGGTGGAAATGGAACCGCTATATATGGGGACGGTAGTTCCGAGGTAAATCAGATCCTCCAGTTCCGAAGGTTCCATGTCGGTGAAAAGGTTTCCTTTGCTATCGTATACTTGAGGAGTTCCTTCTGCGCTAAGTCCGGCCCATTGGTAGCCGTAGATGGCGTTGTACGGATTTCCGATACGTGGATAGGCCGACGGATAGTCTATCAGCAGGTAGCTGACAGGAGCCTCTACGTTGACGTAAGTCACTTTGTTCTTGTTATATCCTAATACGCCGGATACGTTCCAGTTCCAGGCTGAGGAACGTATCACATCGGCCGATAAGGTCACTTCGAAGCCTCGGTTGGTCATCCGGCCGTTATTGATGGTATAGGTAGAGAACCCCATTCCTTCGGTAGGTACTCCGTTGGTATTTGCCAGCAAATCACTTCCCAGTTTGTTATAGAACTCGAGGGTTCCGTTCAGCCTGTTCGTTAAGAGTGAAAAATCCAGACCGACATTGAAGGTTGTGGTCTTTTCCCACCGTAAATCTGGATTGGGACGGTTTCCGATGGTGCCCGTGATGCCACCTACATGTGTATTGTTACCGTAGTAGGCTGTCATGTAGGGAGCGGAATCTTTGGCGATGTTTCCACCGATACCGTAGCTGGTGCGCAGTTTCAGCATGTTCAGCCAATCCAGATTGATAAAGGATTCGCGGTCGATGTTCCAGGCGGCACCTACCGACCAGATAGGTTTCTTCTGGTATTTGGATCCGGTGGAGAAGAGGTTCGTCTTGTCCCAACGTATGCTTCCGGTGAGTGCATATTTGTCGTTGAATGTATAGGCGGCATTGCTGTAGACGGATACATACCGGTTGATTAACTGTCGGACAGATGCAACATCGTTTTGGGTAAATGATGCCCATCCCCATAAGCCTTGCAATTTATTCAGGGTATTGGCATCTATCATGGTATACGTCAACAGGTCTGGGTCAAAATTATAGAGAGTCCGGTCATCGTAATCCAGTTTGTTTTCTCGGGTCTCGGTTCCCAGAATTAGGGTTACGTTATGCACTTTCCCGAATGTATAATTGAAATCCAGCTGCTGCCGGAAATTATAGGCATGCGTACGGTTGGTGGCATTTTTCAGCATGTTTCCGTAAGGCAGGTTGAATACGGTACCTTCTTGGGCATCGGATGTAGCAAAACCGTTGACGCGGTTCCGCACCTCAAACGATTCCTTGTTTTTCAGCTGCTCACTGGAATAGTCGGCATATTCATATTGGAAGGAAGCGGTATATCTCAGCCAGTCGGTCAATTTGAATGCCAGTCTGGCAAAGGTACGGTTACTGAAGTTCTTGTTATGTGTCAGGTTCCAACCCATTTCGTCCAGCGGTGTGATGTCCAGGTTGTAGAGTCCGTTGGAATGTAATGTGTTCAGGTCAGCCTGGCTGTAGCGGTCGGCCTCGGTATTCGTATAGGGATTTCCGTTGCTGTCCACCAGTTCGTCGTAAGGCATATACGTGTATCCGGGCGATAAGGGGTCGAAGCTTTGTGTCGTACCACTGCCATAGTTCAGGTAAGTACCCAGTTCCAGGGTAAGCCAAGAGGTAAGTTCTGTGGTATTCTGCAGGTTGAAGCCCAGGTCCCGGTTGTCGGAATACAGATCCTCCAGGTTGTCGGATTTATAGGTTAACGATGCGCTGAATGAGTTTTTGTCGCTCTCTTTCCGCAGGCTGAGGTTGTATTGTTGGTTGAGTTCATTCCGCTTGGTATAGCGGGCTATGTCATTGTAATAGCGGTAATGAGACTGCGCCAGATTTTCCAGGTTCGCTTCCAGTTCTGTTTGGCTGATGTTTCCTGCATAATAATTCAGAAGGTTACGGATTCCACCGGTCGGATAGGTCATGTTATTTAACAAGCCTTGTGCGTAGGCCTGTGCGTTGTCTGAATGCAGGTTCGGATTTTGTTCCGCCCATTCACGTTCCAATCCGATCATGGTAGCTGCATTGGCTAAATAATGGTTGGCTACCGAGGTATATGGACGTACACTGAGTGTCGTCGAGAAGGCTACTTCGGTAGTTCCCTTGGCTGCTTTCTTGGTGGTGATGACAATCACACCGTTGGCAGCACGGGCACCATAGATGGAGGTGGCTGCCGCGTCTTTCAATACGGTGATGCTTTCGATGTCTTCCATGTTGATGTCCGGAACTCCTTCTACCCAGTTTCCATATCCGTCATTGGTCGTTTTTTCTACTGGAAAACCATTGATGACATAGAGTGGGGTTGTCAGTCCGTTCATGGAAGTGATACCTCGAATTTTACCTTCCGAGTAACCGGCTACACGCCCTTCAATCAGTGATTCCATATCATTCAGGCGTTGGCTTTCCAGCTGTTTGGCATTCACTTTGGCAAAAGCGCCGGTAGTCCGTTCGCGGGAGATGGTTTGATATCCGGTCACAACCACTTCGTCTATCAGTTCAGCAGAAGGCTCAAGTGTGATGCGATAACTGGTCTCGTTGTCCAGTTTTACATGTTTAGTCGTGTATCCGACGAAAGAAACCTGGATTTCTTTAGCTGTCTGTGACAAAGTCAGTCTGAAATGTCCGTTCAGGTCTGTTGTTACAGCAGCCAGTTCTTCACCGGATACCAAAGATACTTGCTGCACATGGGCCGCAGGAAGCGGAACACCTTGTTCATCGACGACGATACCTGTAATGGTCCGGTCTGAGGTCTGTGCATGAAGTATTCCCGTACAGAAAACTAAAGACAGGATTCCTGCCAGGTATGCCAGGAAGGGGTAAGTTGAATGTTTCATGTGTATTTTGTATTAGTTTAGATTATTAGTTGGTAATCTCTTGACTTCTTTACAAACAAATTAAGAGAATTAATCTTTAATCTAAGGTAAATACACCCTTCCAATATCGGCAATTGCCGTATTTGAATAAAAAACCGTAATAAATAAGCCTGTCAGTATCTTTTGTAGAAGTCTATTCGGATTTGGAGTCCGCTTCTATTTTCCGCAAATCGTTCATCTTGCTGCGGTATTGAGCAGGTGTCATTTCTGTTATCAATTGGAACTGATGATAGAATGTGGTCATGGAATTGAAACCCAATTGGGCCGAAATAGCTTTCAGAGGGGTATTGTTTTCCGGATCGGAAAGTAGACGTACCGCTTCTTTGGCTCTGCAACTGTTTACGTATTGGGTGAAAGTCTGAGAGGTTTCTTCGTTGATGACTTGTGAAAGGTATGTACGGTTAGTTCCCAATAATTCGGCAGCCTTTTCTTTCGTCAAAAGGTTGTCCGTATATATCTTTTCCTCCGTCATGAGTTTTTCAAAACGTAGAAACAGGTCTTTTTTCTTGTCGGTCGTGAGTGTGGATGAAGCATATTTTTCTGTCTGCGTTTGTTGGGTTTCCGGGCTGCCGGTTGGGTATTCCAATTCCTGCTGTTGTTTCACGAGTCGTTGGGTGAGTTCCTTTTCTCTCCGGAGGGCTTCTCTGTTTTGGCGTACGATAGCCATATACAGTCGGTTCTTCCGATGATATAGATACCATAACATACCAACGATGATTGACAGAGTGATAATCCCGATGAAAAGTATTCGCAGGTTGTTCTCTTTTTTGATCAATTCTACTTTGCTTCGTTGCAAGGCTGCTTCATGCTGGTCAATCTGATAACGTGTACGTATTTCGTACATCGAACGTTCTTTCGCCTCATTGTAAAGGCTGTCTGCTTCTGCCATGGACTGTTTACTGTATGCCAAAGCTTCCTTTATGTAGCCTTCATGTTCCAGACAGGCTGATAACTTCTGCAGTAATCCGATACGGAATAAGGCGGATGGAACATGGGTGGATTCCGTTATTGCCTGCTGTAATAGACGGATGGCTTCTGCAAAGCGCTGCTGTTCCATTAACAGGGTGGCGTAGCCTTGACAGGCATCCGATAGGGCAATCCAGTCATTCTGGTCTTTTCGTTTCAATGCTTTCCGGTAACAGGTCTCTGCCTGTATCGGTTGTCCTGTTTTTCTATAGATATGTCCCAGTAATGAATAAATGTTGGATTGATTCCGGAATTGGTGTACCTGCATGAGGTTTTCGGCTTCTTGGGCATAAGTGAAGGCATTGTTCCAGTCTTGTTTCAGGTAGTACATGTAGGCTGTGGTTGCAGCTCCGCAGTAGGTCAGGTAACTGTCTTTCTTCTCGTTGCCCAACCGGTAACACTCCAAAGTATATTTCAGTCCGGTCGTGTCTTTTTTCAGGTAATAGACGGAACTGATGTTGGCCAATAATATTGAGGTCAGCCTGTCGTACGGAATACGTCCGGCCGTTTCAAGCCCTTTGAAGAAGTATTCAAGGGCCTGATAGCAGTCGTTTTGTAGGTTTAGCGCGTACAAGCCTTTTCCGTTGTAGATGGAACATAAGGCAGAGTCATTATAGGCTGTAAGCGCCAGTCGTTCGGCTTGTCCTAAATTGGAATAGGCCAGTCTGATGTTTCCGGTCATGGTATAGGCCTGCCCCAAGCAGATATGGGCCTGAAGAATGCTTCCGTAGTAATCCTCCTTTTCGTATCCTCGGTTGAAAAGTCTGGTCCCGTACTCGATAGCTTTCTGGTAATCTGCTTTCTGCAGGTAAAGGTAACTGATTTCCCGCAATGCTTCTGTATCGTTGGAGTCTGTATCCAGCTTCTCTTCCTGTATCTTTAACCTCTCATCCATCTTCTCGCCGGTGATGGATGGAAAGGCTAAAGTACCTTGTAAAATAATGAGTAGGAATAGAAGGATTTGCCTTGTTTTCATAAAATAGTTGATTTCTTTGGACAAATGTACGAAAAATCAACGTTAGGCAGCTTTTTTATCCAACCTTTTTGCAGATTTCCGGATATTCTTGCTTTCGGTTGGACTCGATGAATGGAAGTGTCCAGGCATCAAAGGCAGGGTATCTGTATTGTTTGTGGTCTATCTTTCATTGTATGGTAGATCCATCAGTTTTTCAACCAACGGGACATAATATTCCTGTACTTCTTCTGCGGTGGGGGTGTGAGCGCCTGGAAAATGAAATACGTGTGAATAATGTTCCCGGAACAGCGGCTCATAATGGGCCAGGTGATCGTTTTCTCCGAACAGTCCCCAAATTCGGTTCTGGTTGGCAGGTGAACAGAAATCCCACTGATGAATCTGGAGTCCGGCAAATTCGTCTATCAAATCTGGTGTAATAGTAAATTGTTGGTTACCGTCTGTCCGTGGCGACTTGTATGTGTGGTTACCGATACGTTCAGAAAGGAACCGGGTCATTTCGAAATATGGGTTTCCTAGAAGGGCAGGCATTCCGGAAGATGAAGCTACTATCTGTGCCAGAAAAGAACCGTTGCTGTTGCCTACCAGTATATCCGGTTGTTCTTGTTCGCAAAGGCGACGGATGAATGCGAGTGCTTCTTGAGGGTATAGGGGAAGGTCGGGAGTCAGTACTTCGGCTTTACCTTCAAAACATTGTTTTAAGGTAAAGGCCGGAATGCATGCACCTGAGGCGAAGAATCCGTGTAAGAAAAGAATTTTCTTTGTCATACGATAGAGTTCATGAATGGGTAAGATGGATGCGATGCAAAGACTGTTGGAATCAGCAACCGCTTCCGTCCAGATTGCAGGTAGCCCCTTCACAGATGGGGCGCGAATGCAGCCCGGCTTCTTCGGGTGTCAGCGTAACGGTACCGTCTTCCAGTACGAAACAGGGAATACCGGCTGCTCCGTATCGCTTGGCTTCGTCGAACACCGGGTTATTGTCCCGGAGTTTCAAGAATGCTTTGAGATTTTTTACATGCTGTCCGATGTCGATGACTTCATAGTTGTCGTTTCCTTTTACCTGTTCTTCTACATACGTGCAGTCGGGGCACGTTTCCATTCCGTATATCTTAATCATGATGAGGGGTTTTTGATTGCTTTATTGGCGAAGGTAGGAAAAAAATCGTTGTATGGGCGAGTTTTCTTTCTTAACTTTGGCGAAAAAAGAAGATTTCCATGCCTGCAATTGAAATAACCTCCCTGGAACATCCCGGAGTCGAGATGTTCGGAACCTTGACAGATGCCCAGTTGCGTAACCGGATGAATGCCGAAAAAGGAATCTTTATCGCCGAGAGTCCGAAAGTTATCCGGGTGGCACTCGATACCGGTTATCAGCCTCTTGCCTTGCTTTGCGAGCGGAAACATATTGAGGGCGATGCGGCTGACATCCTTGAACGGGTAGGGGATATTCCTGTCTATACAGGCAGTCGGGAACTGCTGGCAAGTCTTACCGGCTATACGCTGACCCGCGGTGTACTTTGCGCCATGCGTCGTCCGGTTCCCCGCAGTGCGGAAGAAATCTGTCGGGACGCCCATCGGGTAGCGGTAATCCACGGTGTGACCGATACAACGAACATCGGAGCTATCTTCCGTTCGGCTGCAGCCTTGGGAATTGATGCAGTCCTGCTTTCGCCGGATTCCTGCGACCCGTTGAACCGCCGTGCCGTGCGTGTCTCGATGGGTTCGGTATTTCTTGTTCCCTGGACCTGGCTTCCTCGTCCGGTGGCATCGTTGCGGGAGATGGGATTCCGTACGGCAGCTTTGGCCTTGACCGATCGTTCTGTGCCGCTCGATTATCCGGAATTAAAGACGATTCCCCGTTTGGCACTCATAATGGGAACAGAAGGTGACGGACTTCCCGATGAAGTTATTGCGGAAGCGGATTATGTGGTCCGCATTCCGATGTACCACGGTGTTGATTCATTGAATGTGGCAGCGGCTTCGGCTGTGGCATTTTGGGAATTGCGATACAGAAAATAAAAAATCCCGGCTTTCCTCCATATTGTTTGGGAAAGACCGGGATGTGCAGTTTTGATACTGAAGTTAACTGAATAGTTTTCCGATTGCGTTCAGTAGATTCGTTACACTTTCCTTGTCCGGAACCGGAATGCGCAGCGTAGTCTGTCCGGTTTCTTTGTCTTCTTCAATCAGGCTGTCTACCAGTTCACGGGTAGCTTCGGGCGATTGAAGTGTTTTGGCCAGTCCGCTGAGGAAAGAGACTCCTTGCTGGATGAGCTGTGCCGGAGCGGGCTTTTCCGATGAAACACAGGTGTCGGATATTCCTCCCATTTCTTCCAGGATTCCTTCATGTAGTTCTTCTTCTGTCTGGGGTTTTTCTTCCAGGGTGGCCTTTCTTTCTGACTCACTTTCTGTTTTTTCTTCTTCCGCTTCATTGGGAGAGTCGGTGGGTGCGGAGGTCTTTGGTTTTATCTCTTCCTGGTCGCCCGTCAAGATGACAGTTCCATCCTCTTTGTTCTTTTCTTTCGGCGTTGCGAACGACGAGGCGATGTTTTCCATAATCTTGTCGAGCTTGCTGCCTTCCAAGAAGATGCTGTCTTCACCGTTATCCAGAATACCTTCGAAAAGCGAAGTCTTGAAATTGAGGGTAGAAAGTATGCGTTCTTCCAATGACGACGGGGCAACTAGGTTGATGATCTGTATGTTCCGTTGCTGTCCGATGCGGTAGATGCGGGCGATGCGTTGTTCCAGAATGGCCGGGTTCCACGGCAGGTCGATGTTGATGAGAATGGAGGCCACCTGCAGGTTCAGTCCGGTACTTCCGGCATCAGTAGAAATGAATACACGGCTTTCAGGCAGCTCGGTGAAATTCTCCATCAGGACTTTCCGTTTTTCGGAAGGGACACCTCCGTGGAGGTATTCATATCGGATGCCCAGCTTATCCAGTTCGGCAGCGATGAGGCGGGTCATACGTTCCCATTGGCTGAAGATTACAACTTTTTCATCACTGCTTTCGAATACATTGTTCAGGATGTTCATCACTTCGTCTACCTTGGTATCGTAGCGGCTTTTCTGGTCCAGAATATAGGTACTGTCGCACACCATGCGCATCTGGCTCAGAAGCAGTAAAAGGCGTTTCTGGTCTTTCTCGCTCAGAAAGCGTTGGCGGTTCCATTTCATGACCAGTTGAGCAACGATACTTTGGCATTCGTCGTGCATGGCTTGTTGCTGTTCCGTCATGGGGACAAACAATATCTTGTCCATCCGTTCGGGGAGTTGCAATGCTACGTCCTTTTTACGGCGTCGGAGCAGAATATCATGCAGTTGCTCGCCTACGGCATTTAGACCCTTGTAACCGATTGTCTTGCCGGTATCCGATTTGATGATGGTCTGGTCTACGAACTGGTAATAAGGTCCTAAGGCATACTGGTCTACGAACTGGACAACCGAATACAGTTCCTCCAGTTTGTTTTCCAGGGGAGTACCTGAAAGTACGACGGCATACGCAGATTCGATGTGTCGGGCAGCCTTGGCTATCTGGGTATTCCAGTTCTTGAGCCGTTGTACTTCGTCCATGATGAGCAAATCGGTGGTGAGTGAACGCATGACCTGGATATCCTTGCAGGCACTGTTGTAGGAAACAATCTTGTAGAATTCCTCCGCCTTGTACAGTTCTTTCCGTTTCAGGTGGTTGCCTTCTATCACGATGGCATCCGCATCGGTAAACTTTTCGATTTCCTTTTTCCATTGGTATTTCAAAGAAGTAGGGCAGAGTATCAGTGCGGAAGAAACCAGTCCCTGTTTCCGCATCAGTTCGGCGGTTCCGATGGCTTGGATAGTCTTGCCGAGACCCATTTCATCGGCTATGATGGATTTGCCGGCCCGGTACGCGAAACGGATTCCTTCTTTCTGATAGGGGAATAGACGGGTCTTGAGTAGAGAATTGAAGATGGCATCGGTATTTTCTTCTTCCAGGAACTTTTCCCGGTTACGTTTGTCCCGTTTTTCGGCGATGAAGTCCCAGGCGTCGTTGTACCATCGGAAACTGTTGTTCAGTTGGAAGGCCTTATGAAGAAATTCTGAAATCGTATTGAGGCTTTCCGGACGCATCTCTCCTTCCGGAGTGAAGTAGGGTTGTGCCAGTTGACGGAACTCCTCGGCATTGTCTGTACCGATACGTAGGCAGACTTTCCGTTCTTTCCGGTAGGAGAGGTAGACCGATGTATAGGATGGTTGTTCCCGATGGATTTTTTTCCGTTTTTCAGCTATCCATAGTTTTACGGCTTCCAGGTGTTTGCAGGTTCCTAGTTGGCTGGTCTTGAAATCCATGCACGAGCAATAGTTCCATGGGCTTTCGTGACCTCGGAACACCACCCGGTATTCATTGTGTGAAACCGGATTAGCTACCCGATAATAACCGGGATATTCTTTCGCGTTCATTTCACTGATGGCGAAATTCTCTTTCTGGGCTGCTTGCTGCCGTAATGCTATTTGCCATTGTTCCAGTGTCAGGTTATCCGGTTTATAGTGGTAAGAAACTTTGGGTGGAGCCTTCTTGGTCTTTTTCGATTTTTGTTTTGGCTTGGATTTTGATGTCTTTTCCATAGTAGTTCGCTTTTGGTCGGTAAAGTAAACGATAATTTTTTTGTTTTTCAAATAGTTGTTTGTATTATTATGATTCCAGTGGCTTATCCGATGATGAAAAGAGATATTCTTATCGATTCTTTGAAATGCGAATAGGTTTTTTATGTCTTTTGCTTCGGGAACATATATTCTTGGGATGCGGAACGTATATCCTGCGAATGGAGAATATATGTTTTTCGTCTGAAGGATGTAAAAAACATCTCGGTGGAAATCTCAATTGCGGGAGTGTATTTTACCAAAAAACGGATGTCTGTTCGTTATTGGAACAAACATCCGTTTCGGATAGGGGAAGGACTTTTTGAGATATTTTAAGTTTATACGCTTCTTATTTACTGAATTCTTTGTGGAATTCCACAACCGCTTCGATACCTTTCCGGAAAATATCCAACCGGAAATTCTCGTTCGGTGAATGGATGGCATCGCTCTCCAAGCCGAATCCCATCAACACGGTCTTGATACCCAGTATCTGTTCGAAATCGCTGATGATGGGGATGCTTCCTCCACGGCGTACTGCCAATGGTTTCTTGCCGAAGGCTTTCTCGAAACCTTTTTCGGCTGCTTGATAGGCCGGTAAAGTGATGGGGCATACATAGCCTTCTCCTCCGTGCATTGGTGTGACTTTCACCTGCACGTATTCCGGAGCGATGGCACGGATGTAATCGATGAACAGTTGGGATATCTTTTCGTGTTGCTGGTGAGGAACCAAGCGGCAGGAAACCTTAGCATAGGCTTTCGATGGAAGAACGGTCTTTGAACCTTCTCCGGTATAACCGCCCCAGATACCGCAGATATCGAACGACGGACGGCAACTGTTACGTTCCAGGGTAGAGTAGCCTTTTTCTCCTTTCAGGGCCTTTACCCCGATAGCGTCCATGTATTGCTGTTCGTCGAAGGGGATGTGGGCTATCATGTCACGTTCGGCAGCAGGAACTTCTTCTACATCGTCATAGAAATGTGGGATGGTAATACGTCCGTCGGCATCGATAACCTGAGCCAGCAGGCTGCATAACGTGTTGATAGGGTTGGCCACGGCGCCACCGAAATGTCCGGAATGAAGGTCGCGGTTCGGGCCGGTCACTTCGATTTCCCAGTATGCCAGTCCGCGCAGACCAGTGGTGAGGGAAGGCAGGTCGGCACCCAGCATGCTGGTGTCTGATACCAGAATGACATCAGCTTTCAGCAGTTCCTTATGCTCTTTCAAGAAGGCATTCAAGCTGGGGGAACCGATTTCCTCTTCTCCTTCGAATATGAATTTTACGTTGTGTTTCAGCAAACCTTCACGTACCAGATATTCGAAAGCTTTGGCCTGAATCATTGCCTGACCCTTGTCATCATCGGCTCCGCGGGCCCATATGCGGCCGTCACGGATTTCAGGTTCAAACGGCTGGCTTTTCCAGAGTTCCAACGGTTCGGCAGGCATGACATCGTAGTGGGCGTATACCAATACGGTAAATGCTTGCGGGTTGACCTGCTTTTCGGCATAGACTAAAGGATTTCCTTGGGAGGGCATGATATAGGCTTCGTCGGCTCCGGCTTCCAGCAGCAGCTGACGCCAGCGTTCGGCGCAGGCCAGCATGTCTTCCTTGTGTTGTGGAAGGGCACTGATACTGGGAATCCGGATGAGGCTGAACAGTTCTTCCAGAAACCGGTTTTCGTTCTCCTGAATGTATTGTCTGATTTCCATAATCTTGGGTTTGAAGAGTTAAGGTTTTTATAGATGGCTGGCTTTGTCCAGCAGGTAATAGTCAAGAATTGTCATGGCAGCCATGGCTTCTACGATGGGGACTGCACGGGGTAATACACAAGGGTCGTGACGGCCTTTGGCTTTCAGTACCGTATCGTTCCCGTGGATGTCGACGGTAGGCTGTTCCATCAGAATGGTAGCTACCGGTTTGAAGGCCACCTTGAAATAGATGTCCTGACCGTTGCTGATTCCTCCCTGAATACCACCGGAGCGGTTGGTACGGGTCTGGATGTTTCCGTTGTCGTTGTAGAAAATGTCATTCTGTTGGCTTCCTTTCAGGTTCATGCTGCCGAATCCTTGTCCGTATTCGAATCCTTTCACGGCGTTGATGCTTAGCATGGCATTTCCTAATGCTGCATGAAGTTTCCCGAACACCGGTTGTCCCAGTCCGACAGGACAGCCTTTGATGACACAGGAGATGACACCGCCGACGGTATCGCCTTCTCCCTTGATGTTGAAGATGTACTCTTCCATGATTTTGGCAAGTTCCGGATCCGGACAACGGACCGGATTCTTTTCGATGTTGCTCAAATCGTACTGGGTATAGTCTTTGTCCAGCCGATAGATACCAACCTGTGAGGTAAAGGCAGTCACACGGATGCCTAGTTGTTTCAGAGCCAGTTTGGCCAGGGCACCACCCACTACCCGTGCAATGGTCTCACGGGCAGAAGAACGTCCTCCTCCCCGATGGTCGCGGAGTCCGTATTTCTGCGTGTAGGTGTAATCGGCATGCGAAGGACGGTAAATGTCCTTCATGTTGTCGTAGTCCGAAGAATGCTGATTGGTGTTCCATACCACAAAGCCGATAGGGCAGCCGGTTGAAACGCCTTCGTAGATGCCGGAAAGAAATTCTACGGCATCGGCTTCCTTACGCGAGGTAGTGATGGACGATTGTCCCGGGCGCCGCCGGTTGAGTTCCTGTTGGATGAAATCCTCGTCGATGGTGATACCGGCTGGAAATCCATCGATGACACCACCAATGGCTTTCCCATGCGACTCACCGAAGCTGGTCAACCGGAAAATGTTTCCGAATGTATTGTTGTACATAAAGTCTGTTGCTGATTTGATATTAAACAATAAGTCAGGAGGAAAACGTATCAGAATTTGCTTCCGGCACCTCCGCCTCCGAAGCTGCCTCCGCCGAAACTTCCTCCACCGAAGCCACCGCCTCCGCCACCGAAGCCTCCTCCTCCCATGAAGATACCTCCGCCGCCACGGTCGTTGAAGTCGTTTTCACGTACTTTACGGGTACGTCGGCGGGTATGCCCGCAGTTGGTGCAGCAGTCTACGATTTCTTCTGTGCGGGTGTTGCCTATCCGCGATACGATACGGGTAGATAAAGTTTTCATGGTATGTTTGTGGCATTTGGGGCACTGAGCCTGTTTCCAGTAATAAAACCATACAGAGAAAGGTATGACGATGAAACAGATAACCAACGTCACAATGATGGCAATTGTTTCTGCATTGGATGTGTTTTCTTCGTTCTGCATGGAACCGTCCAGTTGTCGGCGTACGGCTTCTACACCGGCTACCATCCCTTCATTCCAGTTGTTTTCACGGAAATACGGATTCATGTACCGTTCCTGGATGCGTTTGCAGATGGCATCAGGCAGGCTTCCTTCCAATCCGTAACCGGTCGCGAACTGAATGCACCGTTCGCCGGTGACCAGCAGAATGACCAGTCCGTTGTCACGACCTTTTTGGCCGACACCGTTTTCCTGTCCCAACCGGAAGGCGAAGTCGAAACAGTCGCCTCCTTCAATCTGTTCCACAGCGACTACCAATGTCTGGATACCGGTCTGTTTTTCGAGGGCAAAGAGGGTGGTATCCATGACAGCTACCGCTTCGGGCGACAAGATACCGTCCGGATTGCTGACATACCTTCTGGCATCCTGCAGATGGACCAATGGAATGTCTTTTACCTGGTATTCCTTTGCCTGCAAGGAAACGGTCAACAGACAGCCCAGTAGCAGACAAAGGGATAAGATTCGTCTCATGGAGCCTTAGAATTTTACTTCCGGAGCTTTTTCGGCACCTTCCTGTGCTTCGAAGTACGGACGTTTTTCGAATCCGAACATACCGGCTACAATTGAGCCCGGGAAACGGCGGATCTTCGTGTTATAAGTACGGGCAGCCTCGTTGAAGTTACGGCGTTCTACACTGATGCGGTTTTCTGTACCTTCCAGCTGAGCCTGCAGCTCCTTGAAGTTTTCGTTGGCTTTCAAGTCCGGATAGTTTTCGGTGACAGCCAGCAGACGGCTCAAGGCACTGCCCACTTCACCCTGCGCCCGCTGGTAAGCCTGCATCTTTTCCGGGGTCAGGTCATCGATACTGATGGTAGTCTGTGTAGCTTTGGCACGTGCATCTACTACAGCCTGGAAAGTTTCCTTTTCGTGTGCGGCGTAACCTTTCACAGTATTTACCAGGTTCGGAATCAAATCAGAACGGCGTTGATACTGGTTTTCCACGTTACTCCAGGCATTTCCTACCGTTTCTTCCTGTGTTACCAGTGAGTTATAAGTTGATACACACCAAATCACCAATACGGCTACAATGGCAAGGATGATAATCCAAGTTTTTTTCATACGTTGTAAATGATTAAAAATGATTAGTTGTTTTATTTTGTCTCATTTGCCTGACATGTTTGTTCCTTTCCGCAGGAATAAGCTGTTGCCTGATAGCTTTTTCCGCTGGGAAAAGTACAAAGATGCCTGCTGATTGCAAATGTAGAATGAAATGGGGAGTGTGCCAAACTTTTGGGTAGAAATCTTTGGTGAGGCTACGGCTCAGCCTATCAGTTTATAACCGATACCTCTTACGTTGACGATGCGGATACTTTCATCTTTTGCCAGTTTATGGCGCAGTTTGGTAATGAATACATGGAGGCTGCGCTGGTTGAAGAAGGAATCGTCTCCCCAAAGGTCGAGCAGGATGTCTTGGGTATTCACCACACAGTTCCGGTTCTGACAGAGACGGTGGAGGATGGCGGTTTCCCGGTAGGAGAGTTCCTGGGTAATGCCGTTGTACAGGAGTACTTGTCGGCGGACATCCAGTTGATAGTTCCCGATTTCATAGAGGGATTGCTCCTCCTGAACGGGAGAGGTATACGAACAGGCACGACCTACTAGGGCTTTGATGCGCACAATCAGTTCCTGCATGCCGAAGGGTTTCTTCAGGTAGTCGTTGGCACCCAACTCGAATCCTTCCACTACATCGTTAACGGCTGAACGGGCTGTCAGGAAAAGAACGGGTGTCCGTCGGTCGGTCTGTCGGATACGTCGTACCATCTCGAATCCGTCCATACGCGGCATCATCACATCGGCCACCAGTACGTCCGGACGGATGTCGAAGAAAAGGCGAAGTCCTTCTTCCCCGTTGGAAGCTGTGTGAATATTGAAGTCTTGTCCCTCCAAGGTATCTTTGATGATGAGGGCGAGGTTGGTTTCATCTTCTACCAGTAATACATTGATTCGTTCCATAGTCATGTCTTTTTGAGTCGTAGGATAAACCGGCTGCCTTTTCCCGGTTCACTGGTTACACGGATTGTGCCTCCGTGCTTTTCAATCATCGTCTTTACATAAAACAGGCCCAGTCCATAACCTTTCACTTCGTGCCGGTTTCCTGTAGGTACCCGGTAGAATTTATCAAAGATGTGTGGCAGGCACTCACGGGCGATTTCAATACCGCAGTCGCTGACACAGATTTCGGTGTATGTTTCTTCATTTTCCTGACAGAGCCGGCAGGACACAGCGATGTCTGCGTGTTCAAGGGAATATTTCACAGCATTATCCAGCAGGTTGCTGAGCATGTTTGTCAGGTGGGTACGGTCGGCTGTGACGGTCAATTCTTCAGGAGTTATCTGCAAGGAAATACGGACCGGTTTGTCGGCTTTCAGTTTGTGCTGTTCGATGAGGGGAGGCAATATCTCTTTCAGTCGGACTTCTTCCAAGTGAAGCCGGAAGGTTTTACGGCGTTCCATGCTCATGGACAGAATCTGTTCCACCAGTCCGCTGAGGTGTTGAAGCTGTTCCTGGCAGATACGCAGGTAACGTTCGCGTTTCGTCGGGTTATCGGCCTGGTGAAAATTGAGCAAGGCATCGGTAGCCGCGTATGCCACGGCAATGGGAGTCTTCAGTTCATGGGTGATGTTGTTGGTGAAATCGCTTTTCATTTCTTCCAGTGTCTTTTGACGGAGAATGGTACGGATGAGGTACCAGAAAGAGAAGCCCAGAATCAGCAGGATAATCAGTGAGGTGGTTAATATACCCGCCATTTGCCGGAGGACGATACCGCCTAATGGTTCGGTAGTAAGTCGGTAGATTTCGTGTTTGGAGGCAGAAAACTCATATTGGTAGCTGACGGCATCGGAGGTAGGCACATAGCCAGATGTCCCGCCTGTAGCCACAGTATCGGTGTACTGCCAGCGGTCGTGGATGTCGTATCCCTCATGGAGGTATTGCAACCGGTAACGGATGGGAATATTCATTTCGAGCAGACGGGCATGAAGCAGACTGTCGTACACGGTGAACGAGGGATTCATCAGAATGTCCAGTCCTGAATGTAGTCCACGTTGCAGGTAAATGGCCATCCCAGCCATGGTGCTTTGGTTGCGGAGCAGCATATCGAGTCCTTCGCTTGCATGAAGCATGGCGTCGGGTTGTACGGTGTCTGTTTCTATTTTTCGGAAGGTGTCGTTTTGGGCGGTGAAACCTTGTAAGGTCGTGTCGGAAACCTGATGGAGTACGGTGCTGCTCTGTACGAACTGTTTGCCTTCGTCGTTGAATCCGGTGGAAATGGAGACTTCGCCGTGTTCTCTGTTTCTGTGTTGCAGACGTTCGATGCGTACTAGCATCTCGTTGTAGTCGCTGATACGCATGGCTTCTGTGATGTTTCGTTCCAGGTCGGTACGCATGGTGCGGTAGAGTCCTGTCAGCCAATAAGCCTGATAGCCGAAGATACCTGCCAATGAAAGGATGACAAGCAGGGCGATGTATTTTGAAGGCAGTTTCATGGTCTGAATTGTTTTTCGTGTACAAAGATAGAATCTTCTTCCGAAGGGGACGGATATGGTAAGACTAAATAACACTTCTTGTATGGAACGCTGGCTATTTTGCTTTACACACTCGATTGGATGTATTATCTTTGTCCTCGAATCAGAACCGTTGAATTATGAAACATATCATTGATGTAGAGACTTGGAGTCGGCGTGACAATTTCCGTTTTTTTGAAACTTTCGTCAGTTCATGGTATGCCGTGACGACCGAGATAGACTGTACCGAGGCCCGTGCGGCGGCCAAAGAACGGGGACAGTCCTTTTTCTTGTACTACCTTTATGCTGTGGTGCGTGCGGCTAATGAGGTGGATGAGCTTCGTTACCGGATTGACAAGCAGAAACAGGTGGTGTTTCACGACCGGGTGGACATTATTACCCCCATTGCCGTTCCGGGTCGTACCTTTTTTACCTTGCGCATCCCTTATCACGAAGATTTCATCCGTTTCTACGAGGAAGCTCACCGTATGATTACTCATATTCCGTCCGATGGCGACCCGTACGGTGCCGAGAAGACGCTGATGAGTCAGGGCGACTACGATGTGGTGCATCTGAGTGCCGTTCCCGGTATGTATTTTACATCCATCACCTATACATTGGCCGAAGCGGGTAACGCCTGCAACTACCCGTTGATGACCGCCGGAAAGGCCGTTGTTCGTGAAGGGCGTCTGGTGATGCCGTTGTCTATTTATGTGAACCATGCTTTTGTGGATGGCTCTCATCTGTCGGCATTCTTCCGGAAGGTCGAGCAGTATTTGAAGGAAATATCTGTAGGAAAGTGAGGTCCTGCTTCTGAAAAAAATTGTCTTTGATAACATTGGATAAGACTTCGTAAGCCTGCGGTAACGCGGGCTTTTTTCGTAACTGCTTACCTTTGCGGAGGTATGGGAAAGAACTCGTTTTAGGTTCCTTCCTTTGTAGAACGATATGAAAGTAAAACAACGAAGATGAAACGACATGCATGGTTATGGATGGGCTGTCTGTTCGGCGCTTTGCCGCTTCCTGCCCAAGAGAATGTGAAAGAAGAACATGTAGAGACCTTATCGGCCGATAGTCTGATTACGGGAGATGCCCGGATGGATAGCCTGTATCGGAATCTGCCCGAGGTGCTGGTGGTGGGTGAACGTCCTGTGGTTAAGGCTTCGGCAGGCAAGCTGGAATATGACCTGCCGCGGATGATTCGGGACCGCCCTGTGGATAATGTCTTTGAAGCGTTGAAGGAACTGCCTGGCGTGGTGGAACAGGACGGAGCATTGACGCTGGGGATGCAAGGCGTTACCGTGGTATTGGACGGTAAGGTGACGAACATGAGTACCCAACAGCTTTATGCCTTGTTGAAGTCCTTGCCTGCAGACCGAATCGAGCGCGTGGAGGTGATGTATAATGCACCGGCCCGTTATCAGGTACGCGGAGCGATGATTAATGTTCGTTTGCGTCACCGTATCGGTGACCCCGGGGTAGTTCAGGGGGAACTTTATGGAAAGTATAACCAGGACCATGAAGCCTCGTTCGAAGAGCGTGCTTCCTTGCTGTACAACGGGAATAAGTTTTCTGCCGACTTCCTGTATGTCCATACGCATGGAGACAGTTTCAATACGACCGATAAGGAAGCCCGCCACTGGCAGCAGGCCGACGGTTCGACGCATCTTGTCGACAATTACGAGGAGATGCGCGGGCGAAGCCATACGCATACTTTCCGTTTGGGTACGGATTATCATCTGGCAGAGAATCATTCATTGAGTTTCGTTTACAACGGTTCGTATATGACCGGCCACAACACACAACACACGACGGGAACACAGACAGCCGACAGTCGGACCGACCAGACTTCGTGGTTGCACAACGGTCGTTTTGACTATCAGACACCTTTCGGATTGAAGGCCGGTGCAGAGTTTACGTGGTACAATGCGCCTGACAAGCAGTGGCTGGACAGTCGTATGGGGGAACAGTGTCTCGATTTCTATACCGAAGCCGGGCAGCGCATCAATGCCTGGAAATTTTACCTTTCACAGGAACATTCGTTGAAGAACGGTTGGGGATTGAACTACGGAACGGTGTACACCACAAGTATAGACCATTCGTATCAGATGTATTACGGGAATGAAGAGCGAGAAATAGAACGTGAAGAATTACCGGATGATGTCCGGTCACGCCGTCGCGAGCAGACACTCAATCTGTATGCCGGATTCAGCAAATCATTCGGGAAAAAACTGATGACCGACTTCTCGTTGGCTGTGGAGCGTTACAAGACTCCCGTGTGGGACGAGTGGGATGTTTATCCAGTTCTCAACCTCACGTACTTGCCTGCTGACGGACACATCTTTCAGCTCAACTTCAGTAGCGACAAAAGCTATCCCGGTTATTGGGCCGTACAGGATGTCGTGTCCTATCTGGGTGGGGGGTATAGTGAGATTCAAGGTAATCCGTTCCTGAAACCAGAAATTGATTATTCCTCTTCGTTGACTTATATATTGAAATCGAAGTATGTTTTCCGTGCCTGGTTCAACCATACCAAGGACCGTGCCTTGCAGACATTGTATCAATCGCCCGATGAACTGTTGGAACTGTACAGGTATCTGAATTTTGACTTTGAGCAGCAGGCGGGTCTTCAGGCTTCCGTTCCTTTCAAGGCGGGGAGTTGGCTCAACTCGCGGCTTACCCTGATTGGAATGTGGATGCGTCAGAAAGATAGCGATTTTTACGACCTTCCCTTTGACCGACACCGGTTGTTGGGAATCGCTGTCTTGAACAATACCTTTACCTTGAGTCGCAAACCCGACTTGCGTTTGACCGTAGATGGACGTCTGCAAGGGCGTGCCATCCAGGGAATCTACGACATTCCTTCGTGTGGTGACCTGTCGGCTACACTCCGTTATACCTTCCTTGGTGGAAATGCCTTACTCACTGCCTGGTGTAGGGACATCCTCGAAACATCGATGCCCTGCCCGCAGATACGTTACGAGCATCAGTGGGTGACAAACGAGTATTCCAGTTTCCGCAGTGTAGGGCTTTCTTTCGCCTGGAAGTTCGGCGGTTATAAGGAAAAGAAGCGGGAAGCGGTGGATACCTCACGATTCAAATAATCGAGTGTAGTCTTGTAAGAGATTTTTGAGGTATATGGAGAATCTGTCCGGTGAGTAAGGTGTACGGTTTGGAAGACCTTACTTACCGGTAATTGTTTTCCATTCTCCGATGGTTCCGGTTTCAGAAGAGAAAACGGCGCCTATACGGAAGAGTTTTCGGAATCAGTTGCATATTCCCGTGCATAGCCTTTGTCTTCAATTTGTTTTAAGGCTTCATCGGCCGTACCGTCCAGCTTGAATTCGAAGATGTAGATATATTGGGGCGTTTCCACGATACAGTCTACTCGCCCCTGGCTCTGTACCTTTTCCACATATGCTGTATAGACACTGATTAGCCGCATAATGAGGTAGAAAGTATACTGGAAGTAGCGTTCCTTCTCCGTTTCGTTCTCTTTACGGCGCATGGTGTAAGGGATGCTGGCTAGGAATGCGGTAAAGAGTGTGCATAAAGAGTCCGTTTCTCCAGCCTCCAATGCATCCACTACATCGTCAATCCAGTTGGAAAGTTGCTTCTTGGGTTGCAGGTATGACGCAACCAATGCGGTCAGAAGCCGTTCTTGACTTCGTTGTTCGGAAAATCCAGCAGGAATCTGTTCCGTCGCATGTCGTAGTCCTTGATGGTCAGGTAACCGCTCTGGTAAATCATCGGCAATGGCCGTTCCACATCGGCCTTGTAGTCAATGAACTCTTCCGGTGGGTAATATTTGCCGGTGAGTTCATTCATGTTCTCCTTGAAGTGGGCAAGTAGGCGAATCAGATAGGTAGGTGTACCTGAACTGAACCAGTAATTCCTTACATCTGTACTGTCCAATGCATTGAGCAGGCTGAACGGATTGTATATGTCGGTCATCTTTTTGCTGAAATGGTAGCCGTCATATTGGAGTTTCAAACTTTGTCGCATCTCTTCCGGCGTACATTGGTTGGTTGCGGCCATTTCGGCTATTGGTCCGGCAAAGTAACTGTCCAGTTCTTCCTGTGTAATTCCACAGAGAGTTTCATACCGGGCATCCATACTGATGTCCTTGGGCTGGTTGAATCCGCTGAATACACTTACCTGTGAGAACTTGGTGACTCCTGTCAACAATACAAACTGCAGGTGAGCATCTGCTACCTTAAAGGCGGAATAGAAAGCTTTCAGTACGTTCCGGTGGCGGTCTTCCAATGTACTGTCCATATCCAGCACATCCAGTATCGGTTTGTCATACTCGTCGATAAGTACGACAGCTCTGCGTCCTGTTTGTTTATGGGCTGCTTCCAGTACATCCCGAAAGCGGAATCCGATTCCTAGGTCTTCATTCGTAGCCAATCCATATTCCTTCTCCCATCTTTCCATATATTCTTTCAAAGCGCCTTCCAGTTCGCTTGCATTCGTGAAGTTTCCTCCGTTGAAATCCACGTGGAATATGGGATGTACATTCCATTCCTTCTCCAGTTTTTCTATGGCCAGTCCCTTGAACAGTTCCTTGTGCCCCTGGTAATAGTTCTTTAAAGTGGATACCAGCAGACTCTTTCCGAACCGGCGCGGGCGGCTCAGGAAATAGATTTTACCTTCGTGTGTAAGACGATAAACCAGGTCAGTCTTATCGATGTAGATATAGCCGTCTTCGACAATCTGTTCGAAGCTCTGTATTCCGATGGGGTATTTCATGACACTTCAAGTTTTACTGTTCATAACTTATGCAGGGGATTGTCTGATGGTATGTGAGTGATGTAGACCCTGTATCTGCAAAGATAAGAAATATGTCGGGAGATTGATGCCAAAACTTTGTTTAATCATCATTCATAGAGCTGAAAAACATTTGATGATTGCTTAATAAACAGATTCACTCGCTGGTGGTAAGATGTATTTTTACCAGCGAGTGAATATTTATAGAAGATTGTTCCAATTTTTGTCCTTTTATTTCTTTCGGGCTGCGATGGCCAGTATGACACCTAATACGACTCCCAACAAGGCAGCGAACAAGACACGCGATTCACCCGGAAGCAGGAAGGTGATGGTATGGGCAGGATACCAGAAGAAGGGGATGGTCTTCTTGAAGACGAAGTTCCACTGTACATGCCAGTTCATGTTCTGCATGATGTCTCCCATCGGGATAGGAGTGAACAGCCCTCGGAGTGTACCTCCGGTAGCCAGGATATGCGTATCGGTTATCTTATGGAAAGTCATGAAGACCGGAGCGAAGATGCTGTTCAGACAGACTGAAATGGCCAGTGCCAGCAGGACTTTGGACAGGCAGACGGGACCGGCCATGATGCCGGCCGGGTCAGCTACACCCAGGTAAGCGGCAACAGCGGGAACACCTGTAGAGAAAATGATGAAGGCCATGTTGATACCCATACCGAAGATACCCCATACCACAGCCCGGGGAAGCACACCGAAGCCTGTACGGTAATAGTTTCCGGTACTGATGCGGAGTCCCAGCAGTTCCCCCAACGTAGAGAGGATGGCAAACTTGATAAAGCTCATGATCATGCCATGTTCGGCATTGAATGACTGGTAACCGGCGTAAAGGCTCTCGGATAAAAAGAATGGCGCGAACAATGCCACGATAATCAGCATGAAATAGAAATCTGTGCGTTTCATAGACAGGTTGTATTTGTAGTGTTTTTCATGGCGCGCAATGTAGTAATTAAATCGATTGAAACAAACTGTTTGTCACTGAAAATGCAGTTGTGAGAGAAAAAAGTGTGTTTTTCTATCCGATTCGTAAATTTTAGATGCACTTTTCCGTATAGATTAGGCCTATCTGTAGGGGGATAAAAGACAGCCTCCTGTTTCTTCATTTAGATATAATGAAACGGGAGGCTGTGTCTGTTATTTCAGATACTTTCTGAAGAAATCGGTAATCTTGTCGAAAGGAATCACATCCGTCCGGTCGTAGAGGTCGGTGTGGTTGGCTCCGGGGATAATCAGCAGTTCTTTGTTATTTCCTTTCAGCTTCTTGAACGCGTCTTCGCTAAAATAGCGTGAGTGAGCTTTCTCGCCGTGGACGATAAGGACAGCCGAACGGATTTCATTGGCATAGGTCAGTAGCGGCATGTTCATGAACGATAGGGAAGAGGTAGCGTTCCAGGCTCCGTTGGAATTGATGGAACGTACATGAAAACCGCGGGAAGTCTTGTAATAGTTGAAGTAATCCTTGACGAATTGCGGCTCGTTTCCTTGCAGGCTGTCGGGTAATCCTCCTTGAGCGGGAGCGATGCTACCGGTTTTGGCATCTTGGGTGCGCTGTGCGTTCAGTTGCTTGCGGAGTTCGTAGCGGGCGTCTGCATCCATGGCGTCGAAATATCCATTGGCATTCACCCGGCTCATGTCGTACATGGTTGAAGTGACTGTTGCCTTGATGCGTGTATCCATGGCTGCGGCATTCAGTCCCATACCGCCGAACCCACAGATACCGAGGATTCCGATGCGTTCACTGTCTACCTGGTCGAGGGTGCTCAGGAAATCTACGGCAGCACTGAAATCTTCGGTGTTGATGTCCGGTGAGGCAACGTGTCTCGGTTCACCGCTACTTTCTCCGGTGTAGGAGGGGTCGAAAGCCAGGGTCAGGAATCCTCGTTCTGCTAGGGTCTGGGCATACAGTCCTGATGCCTGTTCCTTGACGGCACCAAAGGGTCCGCTTACAGCGATGGCAGCCAGTTTTCCGTCGGCTGCGTTTCGTGGAATGTACATATCGGCAGCCAGGGTAAGGCCATAGCGGTTGGTAAAGGTGACTTTCCGGTGGTCTACCTTGTCACTTTGTGGGAAGATTTTGTCCCATTCATTGGTCAGTTTCATTGTTTCCATGTTTTCGTTAGAAATTATAGGGTTGTTTTCATGGTTTTTATAGCCTGTACAGGCTATGAAGTTCAGCGCTGCGGCCAGTGCTGTCAGTCTGAGGGCGATTCTTCGTGTCTGCATACGGGTTATCGGTTTGTTTTCTGGTGGCAAAGGTAAACGAAAAGCCCCACAGACGCATTGCTGTGAGGCTCAAAGGGTGTTTCTCAGAAGTTCATCGGAATATTTTACGATAGGGCGGCTGTGGGAGGAATGCCGTATTGTTTCTTGAAGGCGGTGGAGAAATGCGACGGATTCTTGAAACCGACTTCCGCATAGACATCCGCCACTTTCCTGCCTCCTTCCTTCATCAGTGAGTAGGCCACTTCCAGCCGTTTCCGTATCAGCCATTTCTCCGGGGTAAGTTCACTGATTTTCTTGAAATCTCGCTTGAAGGTGGCCAGGCTCCGTCCGGTGTAATGAGCCAATTCCTCCATCGTAAACTCATACATGTAGTTCCGGTTCATGAACTCCAGAATATCGATTTTCCACGGTTCGTTGAAATCGAACAATGCTGTGGCGAAGCGCGGGTCGATGTGTAGCAGAGCCAGCAGACCTTCCTGTAGCTTCAGGTCCATGAAATCGGCCTGTGGTTTGACTTCCGGGTCAAAGTAGGGTGTCATGGAAGCGAACAGGCTGGTGAGTTCCGCTGTTTTCGGCAGTTTGAGGACTCCCGGCGACCAGTTCGGCACTTGGGTCTGTTGCCTGTATTTATTGGTTTTCGTATACATTTCGCGCAGGAAGCTTCGGGTGAACATCAGAAAGATGCCACAATAGCGTTCACCGTTGCAGGGCCTTTTGTATAAGGTGATACGATGGTCTCGGGGTATGAAGACGCATTCTCCTTTTCCGACGTGAATTTCCTCCGAACCGTTGTCGAGCACCATTTCGCCGGAGTAGACATAATTCATGGCATACTCGTGTGAACGGTGGGTACAACTTTCTGTATCATCGTAGAAGAAGCTGAAAAATACATCGTTGTAGTTGAATATGACTTTCATCGGGTCAGTCTGTCTGTCGGTATGTTCTTTTCTCATAGTGATAGTCTGGATAGATTGTTTGTCGATTATTGGGTGGTTCCTTTCACTTCGGCGGCCATCCATATCTGATTATCGTCTTCCTTCAAGCGGTTTTGGGCCTTACTGACGCTTTTCCAGCAAATATACGGACAAACCGTAAGTTGACAAATTAAAATCCATTGATTATTTCTAAGAAGACACAGTTTGGGCTTCCATCTTCCGACATATTTCTTAACTTTGCAGATACAGGAACTTATGTCACAGGGAAAGTTCCTGTACAGATTATGAATCATCCAATTTGAAGTGCCATGAAATACCCCATCGGAATACAGAGCTTTGAACGCATCATCGAAGACGGCTATGTCTACGTTGACAAGACCCACTTGATTTACGACCTTACCCATTCAGGAAGTATCTATTTTCTGAGCCGTCCGCGCCGGTTCGGAAAGAGTCTGCTGGTATCTACCTTGGAAAACTATTACTTGGGGCATAAGGAACTGTTCAAAGGATTGGCCATGGAAAAGCTGGAGAAGGAATGGAATGTACATCCTGTATTCCATGTCGACTTTAACGGAGCGAATTTTACAAAGGAAGGTGTGCTGGAAACGATGCTGGAGGATTATGTAAATAAATGGGAAAAGCAATACGGACTGCATACAAACCGGGAACTTGAAACGGGACTTCGTTTCCGTGATGTCCTCAAGTCAGCCCATGAACAGACGGGCCACAGAGCTGTGGTACTCATCGACGAGTATGACAAGCCGATATTGGATGTGTTGGATATGGACAATGAATTGGAGGACCGTCACCGGAACGTACTGAAGGCTTTCTATTCCATATTCAAGGTAGCAGATGCCCATTTACAGTTTGTCTTGCTGACAGGAGTCACCAAGTTTTCGCAGGTAAGTGTATTCAGTGGATTCAACCAGCCCAAGGATATCAGTATGGATACCCGTTATGAAACGCTCTGCGGAATTACGCAAGAAGAGCTGGATCGTTATTTTGCCGAACCGATATCGGCCATGGCCATCAAATATCGTTGCTCTACAGAAGAGATGAAATCACTCTTACAGCAGAAATACGACGGATACCATTTCAGCGAATCTCTGACCGATGTGTACAACCCGTTCAGCCTGCTCAATGCACTGGACAGTCTTCAGATTCGTGATTACTGGTTCAGTTCGGGTATGCCGACTTATTTGATTCGCCTGCTTGCCCATTTCAAGGAGAACATGAACGAACTGACAGGAAAATATTACCCACCGGAAGAATTCATCGACTACAAGGCCGATGTGGAACGACCATTGCCGATGATTTACCAGGGCGGTTACCTGACCATCAAGGATTACGACATGCGACGGAACAGGTTTCTGCTGGATTTTCCGAACAACGAGGTCAAGAACGGATTCCTGACTGCACTGGTCGCGGCATACCTGCAACCCAGAAAGCAGCTCTCCAACTGGATTGACGATGTGGTGGATGCGTTGGAAGCTGGAGAAGCGGACACCTTATGCACGCTCTTTACCTCTTTTCTGGCCAGCATCCCCTACACCATGCGGCGCAAAGAGAACGGGACGGAAAAGGAACGCTACTTCCAGTACACTTTCTACCTCATCATGCGGCTAATCAGTGTCTATACGGTATATGTAGAAAAAGTACAGAGCCAGGGACGGGTGGACTGCATCGTAGAAACACCCCAATATATCTACATCTTCGAATTCAAGCTGGACGGAACTACCGATGAAGCCCTGCAACAGATTGAGGACAAAGGTTATGCCCGGGAATATGTAGTCGATTCACGGAAACTCTTCCGGATAGGTGCCGTCTTCTCTTCGGAAACGGGCACTATCGGAGAATGGAAAACAAGATGACCGTATTGCCCGGAGCTTTATCGTTTCATAGGATTAGGTAGAAAAAAGAGAGGCGAAGCGCTTCCGGAACAGGTTCCGGGAAAGTCGCTTCGCTTGGAAACAATCAGAGTCTTCTTTTCGCAAAGAAGAGAGTATGGTCGGTTTATTCAGCGTTTTCGGACGGAATGTTTTTCCGGTGCTTCAACACCTGTGCATCGATGTAGAAGACCGTTTCTTCGGACAGGTTGTTGATGTGGTCGCCGGCGCGTTCCAGCTTGCGGAAGATACCGGCAACTTCCAGACACAGACGGATGGATTCCGGGTGCTCGCTGGCGTATGCCGCCAAGGCATCCAGGGCGTTCTGGTTAAGCTGGTCGAGGGTCTCGTCTTTGTCGAATACCGATTTGGCCAGTCCGATGTCGTGTTTCTGGAGCGATTCGTACGTCGTGTTCAGCATGGACAGTACCATGTCGAACATTTCCTGAATCTGAAGTTCGTTGAAGAGTACCTTGTCCTCACTGTTCAATTTGGTGCGGATGACAAAGCGTGCGATACTGTCCGCATAGTCGCCGATACGTTCCAGGTTGTTGTTGATTTTAAGCATGGCCAGAGCGAAGCGCAGGTCGATGGCCACAGGGTTGTATAGGGCGATGAAATCTTCGATGTCACTGTCTATCTTCAGTTCGAAGGCGTTGACCCGTTTTTCACGAGCTACCACTTTATCGGCTAGACTTTGGTCCGCGTTCAGTACCGAGCGGTAAGCGTTTTCCAGTTGCTGGTAGACCAGTGTCCACATGTCGTTGATTTCCGTGCGTATAGTCTGAAGTTCGTTTTCTACAAATTTTACCATGATGATATTCGTTTGATGATTCTGGTGGATAAAGATAAGGATAGTATCGCAATCAGCCGAAACGTCCGGTGATGTAATTCTGGGTCGCTTCCTTGTCGGGATGCGTGAAGATTTTCTTGGTCGAATCGAATTCAATCATCTCTCCCAGGTAGAAGAAAGCCGTCTTGTGGCTTACGCGGGCCGCCTGCTGCATGCTGTGTGTCACGATGATGACCGTGGTCTGGTTGCTCAGTTCGCAGATAAGCTCTTCAATTTTGGCGGTCGAAATCGGGTCGAGGGCCGAAGCCGGTTCGTCCATCAGCAGGACAGAAGGTTCTACTGCCATGGCGCGGGCGATGCAGAGGCGTTGCTGCTGACCGCCGGAGAGGGCGTAGGCCGATTCTTTCAGCTTGTTCTTCACTTCTTCCCACAGGGCGGCACCTTTCAGGGCTGTTTCCACCCGGTGGCTGATGAATTCCTTGTCCTTGATGCCGTTCACCCGCAGGCCGTACGCCACATTTTCAAAAATACTTTTCGGGAACGGATTGGGGCGTTGGAATACCATGCCCACATTCTTTCTCAGCAGGTCTACATCCACCGACTTGTCGTAGATGTTTTTTCCGTCGATGTTGATTTCTCCGGTAAGCCGGGTACCCGGAATCAGGTCGTTCATGCGGTTGAAGAGACGCAGGAAAGTAGACTTTCCGCATCCTGAGGGGCCGATGAAGGCAACCACCTCATTCTGGGGAATGTTGATGCTGATGTTCTTCAATGCGTGAAAATTGCCGTAGTAGAAATCTACGTTCTTGGCTTCAATCTTATTCATGGATTTGTGAGAATTATTTCTGTTTCAGTTTGTTTTCAAAATATTTGCGGATGCCGTTGGCCAGCAGGTTCATGAAGAGTACGATGAGTATCAGCACGAAAGCGGTTCCGTAGGCTATCGGCATCTGGGCTTCGATGTCGGTACCGCTGGTAGCCACCACGTAAAGGTGGTAAGGAAGCGCCATGCACTGGTCGAAGATACTTTCCGGAAGCCGGGGCAGGAAGTAGGCCGCACAGGTGAAGAGGATAGGGGCAGTTTCGCCGGACACTCTTCCCAACGAAAGAATCAGACCGGTAATGATGCGGGGCATGGCCATGGGAAGCAGCACCTTCCAGATGGTCTGTACCTTGGTGGCTCCCAAAGCCAGACTTCCTTCACGGTACGAATTCGGAATATCCTTGAACGCCTCTTCGGTGGTGCGGATGACAATGGGCATGGACAGCAGACCCAAGGTGAACGAACCGGCCAGAATGCTGTCGCCGAAACTGAGGTAGTTGACGAAGAAAGCCATACCGAACAGACCGAACACGATGGACGGAATACCGGCCAGATTATTGGTCATCATGCGGATGAAACGGACCATTTTGCCTTGCGGGGCGTATTCGTTCATGTAGATGCCGCTCATCACACCGAGCGGGAAAGAGATGACGGCACTGCCTATCATCAGGTAGAAGGTACCTACGATGGCGGGGAAGATACCGCCGCTTGTCATACCGTCTTTCGGCGATTCGGTCAGGAATTCCCAGTTGATGACTCCGGCTCCTTTCACGATGATGAAGCCCAGAATGAAGAAGAGCAGCAGGGCTACGCTGTAGCTGAGCAGGCGGAAGCAGCCGAACATGAGCCGCTGCAAGGTGCGCTTGCGCTGCATATAGGCGGGATTGGTTTCGATAGCCATAACTTATTTCTTGAATTTGTTGCGGGCAGAGACGAACTCTACACACGAGTTGATGAATAAGGTGATGAAGAAGAGGATGACGCCCAGCAGGAACAGTGACTGATAGTGGGCACCTCCGGCCGGAGCTTCTCCCAGTTCGGCGGCGATGGTGGCCGGAATGGTACGCAGCGGTTCCAGGATGCTGGTGGGCAGTACGGCGGCATTTCCGGTAACCATGAGCACGGCCATGGTTTCACCCACGGCACGTCCGATACCCAGTACGACTCCCGAGGTGATACCCGAGATGGAGAACGGAATCACCACTTTGTAGATGGTCTGCCACTGGGTGGCTCCCAGGGCCAGGCTGGCCTCGCGCATGGAGCGGGGACAACTGCGTAACGCGTCTTCCGCTACGGTGATGATGGTGGGCAGAGCCATGATGGCCAGTACCAGACTTCCGGCCAGACCGGATTCACCGACAGGCAGGTGGAAGGTCTGTTGCAGGAAAGGTACGATGACAGCCAGACCAAAGAAACCGTAGACCACGGAAGGAATCCCGTTCAGCAGCTCGATGATGGGTTTCATGTATTTCCGTACGTTGGGACTCGCTACTTCGGCCAGGTAGATGGATACGGCCATTCCGAAAGGAAGGGCTATCAGGATGGCAAAGAAGCTTACCCACAATGTGCCGCCGATGAGGGGCAGAATACCGAATATCGGTGAGGGAGTAGCGGTAGGGAACCATTCGGTACCCAGCAGGACATCCTTCATGGGAATGGTACGGTCTGCTATCCGGTGGATGCCTTTCTCCTTTTCGATGAGTACTTCCGGTACGAAGGCTATCATGCCGGGATTGGCCTGAACCTGTTCGGCTATTTTCTGTCCGGCATGTTCGTATTCGGCTCCCAGCTCTTCTTCGGTATAAAGGTTATCCAGATCTTCCAGACGGAACACTTTGACCGGCTGGTCATTGCCGCCTACCTCTTTCCAGTTGTCGATTTCTTCATCGAACAGTTCTTTTATCTGATAAGCGCTCAGTTCCTTCACCGGATTGTCAGGATGGAGGGCGAGTACATAACCCTTGTCCACAATCGGATTACTGAACAGTCCGACGGCTTCCTTGAACAGGAAACCGATGATGAGCAGAATGACGATGCTGGTAGTAAAGCCGCTTACCGTAAAGATGCGTGCGGCGATTCTATCAATCCATTTTTTCATATTCTCTTGAAACTAGTTGGTTACGGATTAGCGGGGGATGAATCCTAAATCAAGGGTCTTTTCCCGTGCTTGAGGGGTATCAAGGTATTCCAGAAACGGCTGGACGGCCTTTTCGTTTGCCTTGTCGTAATAATAATAGAGCGGACGCACTACAGGGTATTCTTTCCGGATGGCACTCTCTATCGAGGGAGTGACGAATTTCTTGCCTCCGTCGTACGAAACGGCTACGGCCTTGACGTAGGGATTGAGGTATGCCAGTCCCACATACCCGATGGCGCCTTTGGTCTGGCGGACCGACTGGATGATGGCACCGGTGGCCGGCATGGAGAGGATACTGCTCATGTAGTTCTTGTTGTGCAGGACACTTTCCTTGAAGAATTCGTAGGTACCGGATGAGGTTTCGCGGGAGTAGACCACGATTTTGGCGTCTTCTCCACCCACTTCCTTCCAGTTGGTGATTTTTCCACGGAAAATGCCTTCCAGTTGTTCCCGGGTCAGGCGGTTGACCGGATTTTCCGGATTGACGATGACTGCCAGGGCATCGTAGGCTACCACGACTTCTTCGGGCTGGTGCTTGGCTTGTTTCATCTTCATCTTCTCGCTGAATTTGATGCGGCGGGAAGCCATGGCCAGGTCGGTCGTTCCTTCCATCAGGGCAGAGATACCTACGCCGCTTCCTCCACCGGTTACTGTGACGGATGCGGACGGATGTTCGTTCATGTACATTTCCGATAATGCCTGTGTGAGGGGAAGAACGGTATCACTTCCTTTGATTCGCTGGGCGTCTGCATAGGTGCATCCTAGCAGGGCCAGCAGGGGGAGCAAAAGCTTCTTCATACTTCTTTTCTACTGTTTTTTAAATGCTTAGTTTTCGTGGCGTAAAGATACGCTGAGCCGTTTGATAAAAGCGTTACAAAACTGTTACATCTCTGCGACAATCCGGGTACAAAAAACGAACGGACATTTTAATCAAAACGAACGGACGTTTGAATCAGAACGAACGGACGTTTGAAGTGAAACGAACGTTTGTTTTGAAAGTATCAGTATCTACCCGTGATGGTTGCCACCGGAAGGTAGGACAAACCTTTTTTCCCGGCTGAATTTGCGTAACCGCTTTTTTTGCTACTTTTGCAGGACGTAAAACAAACTATTCATGGAAGAATTCAGTCAAATGATAGCAGCTGCCATGAAGCTGCCTGTCCATCGCATTGAGAATACCCTCAAGTTATTAATAGGAGGAGCTACGATTCCTTTCATCAGCCGTTACCGCAAAGAAGCTACCGGAGAACTGGATGAAGTGCGGATCGGCGAAATCCAGTCCCGTTATGAAAAACTGTGTGAATTGTCCAAGCGGAAAGAAACCATTCTTTCCACCATCAGTGAACAGGGAAAACTGACGGAAGCTCTGAAGCAACGTATTGCCCAGTGTTGGGACAGTACCGAACTGGAAGATATCTACCTCCCCTTTAAACCGAAACGGAAGACCCGTGCTGAAGTGGCCCGACAAAAAGGGCTCGAACCGTTGGCTGTCCTGTTGATGATGCAGCAGGAGAATCATTTGGAGCAGCGTGTCCGTTCCTTCGTGAAGGGAGAAGTCAAGGATGAGGAGGATGCCTTGAAAGGGGCGCGTGATATCATAGCCGAGCAAGTGAACGAAGACGAACGGTCCCGTAACCAGGTCCGCAACCAGTTCTCCCGCCAGGCCATCATCACCGCCAAGGTTGTCAAGGGAAAGGAATCTGATGAGGCAGCCGCCAAATACCGCGATTATTTCGATTTCAGTGAACCCCTCAAGAAATGTACTTCTCACCGTCTGCTGGCTATCCGCCGTGGTGAATCGGAAGGCATTCTGAAAGTCAGCATTACTCCGGAAGACGACGGCCTCTGCACCGAACGGTTGGAGCGGCTGTATGTACGTGGAAACAATGCCTGTTCCGCTCAGGTGGCCGAAGCTGTGAACGATGCCTACAAGCGGTTGCTGAAACCGGCCATTGAAACCGAGTTTTCGGCCATGAGCAAGGATAAGGCAGACGAGGAAGCCATTCGGGTATTTGCCGAGAACTTACATCAGCTGTTGTTGGCTCCCCCTTTGGGACAGAAACGTGTGATGGGTATCGATCCGGGGTTCCGGACGGGCTGTAAGGTGGTCTGCCTCGATGCCCAGGGGGCCTTGCTTCACAACGAGGCTATTTATCCGCATCCGCCCAAATCGGAATACCAGCAGGCAGCCCGGAAGCTGACCAAGCTGGTGGAGCAGTATCAGATTGAGGCCATTGCCATCGGAAACGGTACAGCCAGTCGGGAAACGGAGCAGTTCGTCACTTCCCAGCGTTACGACCGGAATGTACAGGTATTCGTGGTCAGCGAAGACGGGGCTTCCATTTATTCGGCTTCGAAGACCGCACGCGAGGAATTCCCCGATTACGATGTGACTGTGCGTGGAGCGGTTTCCATCGGCCGGCGCCTCATGGACCCGCTGGCTGAGCTGGTAAAGATTGATGCCAAATCCATCGGTGTAGGCCAGTACCAACACGATGTGGACCAGACGAAACTGAAGGCTTCTCTGGACCAGACCGTGGAAAGTTGTGTCAACCTGGTAGGTGTCAATGTCAATACGGCCAGCAAGCACTTGTTGACATACGTTTCCGGATTGGGACCGACACTGGCTCAGAACATCGTGGATTACCGTACTGCCAACGGTCCGTTCCACTCTCGCAAGGAACTGCTGAAAGTTCCCCGGATGGGAGCCAAGGCTTTCGAACAGTGTGCCGGTTTCTTACGGATTCCCCAGGCGGAAAATCCGTTGGACAATTCTGCCGTGCATCCGGAAAGTTATCCGCTGGTCGAGAAGATGGCAAAAGGCCTGCATTGTTCGGTAGCCGATCTGATTAAGCAAAAGGAACTTCGTAACCAGATTCAACTTCAACGCTATGTAACCGAGACGGTGGGGTTGCCTACGCTGACTGATATCCTTCAGGAACTGGACAAGCCAGGCCGGGACCCTCGCCAGCAGATACAGGTCTTTTCGTTCGATCCGAATATCCGTACGTTGGACGATTTGAAGGAAGGCATGGAGCTGCCGGGCATCGTTACCAACATTACCAATTTCGGTTGCTTTGTAGACATCGGTATCAAAGAAAACGGGCTGGTACACATCTCGCAACTGGCCGATAAGTTTGTCAGCGATCCGACTACCGTGGTGAGCATTCATCAGCATGTGCGGGTCAGAGTCCTGGGAGTTGACCATGAGCGGAAGCGGGTACAGCTTACCATGAAGGGACTGAACAAATAATTTGAAGAAAAAACTGATATACAGAACGTGATATGAAAAACGAACAGCAAATATCCGCCTGGTTTGTTTTTAACAGTGGACAGGTCCTGATAGAAAAACAAGCCGACGGTTATCACATACCCTATGGCACGGAGCCGCCTGTTCCGGTGCCAATAGGAAGTACCGTACACCTTTTAGGAGAACTGAACGGGCATCCGGCCAAAGCCTATGCCATCCACATGCCGGTATGTGGTAATGAAGACTCACCACGCATGATGAAGGATTTACGTGCTTCGTGGGATATACTTCCTTTGGAGGAATACAAATGGGCAGGGAAAGCTTCACAGATTCTGAATTGGGACAAGAACAGCCGGTATTGTCCCATGTGCGGGGTACCCACCGTGCAGATTTCACCGATAGCCAAGCAGTGTCCGGAATGCCGTCAGGAAATCTATCCGCGCATTTCGCCGGCCATTATTGTTCTCATCCGGAAAGGGGACAGCATTCTGCTGGTACATGCCCGTAATTTCCGGGGAACTTTCAAAGGACTTGTAGCCGGATTCCTGGAACCGGGAGAAACATTGGAGGAGTGTGTACACCGCGAGGTGATGGAAGAAACCGGACTGACCATCAAGAACCTGAAGTATTTCGGAAGTCAACCCTGGCCTTATCCCAGCGGTATCATGATAGGCTACACCGCGGAATACGAAAGCGGTACCATCAAGTTACAGGACGAAGAACTGAGTGCAGGCGCTTTCTACAGTCGGGACCACCTGCCGGAAATACCCAAGAAATTGAGTATTGCTCGTAAAATGATTGATGCCTGGTTGGCGGGAGAACTGCCTGATTAAAAAAATCCGGCCTCTGTTTCGATATTGTTTTGAAACGGAGGCCGGAATTTTTTCTGTCAATAAAAAGTAAAAGTGTCGTGGAAGATTAATGCCGGTAGAAATGCAGTTCATCTTCCAGCTGATGGACTTGTCTTTGTAAATTCTCCATACGTGTAAGCAGGTGACGGATGGCGTCGATGCCTGCAACGTTGATGGAAAGATCGTAATACAGATGAGCATAACGCTCTAGTTCAGCCAATTGGGACGCAGGGAAGCAGTTGGCATTGTTTCTCACTTCAATATCGATGAGTCCGTCTTCCCCCAACATCAGGACAAAGTCCGGCTCGATGTTGCAATGGCTGCAAAAATCGTTGAGGATAATTAGTTCGTTCTGCATAATCGTATGTTTAGGATGCTGCCTGCAACTGGCGGAAGAGTTCTTTCTGCTTTTCTGTCAGTTGGGTAGGAAGGGTTACCTGATAAGTTATAATCAAATCGCCGAAACTGCCTTCCTGTTTGTAGACCGGAAAGCCTTTTCCTTTCAGACGGGCCTTGTCGCCGTTCTGTGTACCCGGACGTACTTTCAGTTTTACTTGACCGTCCAAGGTATTGATGGTGGTTTCTCCACCCAGTACAGCGGTGTACAAGTCAATGTGTACATCGGCATACAAGTCATTGTCTTTCCGCTTGAATTGCGGGTCGTCGGCAATGACAAAGGTAATGTACAAGTCACCGTTCGGAGCTCCTTCGGCACCTTTACCGCCATGGCCGGCCAGTTTGATGACCTGTCCGTTGGCAACACCGGCCGGGACTGTTATCCGGAGATTCTCACCATTTATGCTGAAAGTTTGTTTATGGGTAGTGGCTGCTTCACGCAAGGTCAGAGGAAGTTCCGCCTGAATATCCTGTCCACGGAACGGACTTCTTCCTCTTCGGTTTCCGGTTCCCCGATGTCCGAAAAGTTCTTCGAAGAAATCAGAAAAACCTTCTGCATTTCCGGAGAATCCTTGTCCGTCACCGAAGTTACCGGTGAAGTGTTCACCGTCGGTAGAATACCAGTAAGTCTGCTGCCCGTTGGCTCCTTGCCGTGCCCGGTAGGCCTGCTGCTGGGCTTCGAACTCATCGGCATGTTTCCAGTGCTCGCCGTAAGCATCATACTTCTTTCGTTTCTCCGGGTCACTCAATACCTCGTTGGCCTCGTTCAGCTGTTGGAATCGTTCCTTGGCCGAAGGGTCGTTCGGATTCAGGTCCGGATGATACTTTCTGGCTAGCTTACGGTATGCTTTCTTGATGTCGTCCTGGGTAGCGTTCTTGTCTACCCCAAGTACTTTGTAATAGTCTATGTAAGCCATATTGTCTGTTAGTTTTATTTACCGTTTATAACGCAAAGAATGTACCATCGGTTGGGTAGAGGACCTCTATTTTGTGTTCTTTTTATACTATTTTATTTTTCGAAATCATTCTTGAAACCCAAACTTCTTGTATCTTTGTCAAAGACCATATCTGCTTGGCTCTTTTAAATGGTTTGACACGTAAATAAACTAGCAAACTGGCAGATGGAAGGGGAGTATAGGTCTTCCGGCTATAACGGAGACTGTCAGATTGACCTGTATCTGTCTTAATATTTTTGTAATATCAAATCTTATGAAAAAAATTTTTTGTCTGCTGGCTATGGCCGGCCTGGTATGTATGCCTACCCATGCGGCGCCCGGAAAGGAAGTGACCCTGAAACTTCTTGAAACCAGTGATGTACACGGATGCTATTTCCCGTATGACTTCATCAAGCGTAAACCGATGCGGGGAAGTCTGGCCCGTGTCAGTTCTTTTGTCAAGGAACAGCGTGCAACGTATGGCGACCATCTTATCCTGATGGACAACGGGGATATTCTGCAAGGCCAACCTGTGGCTTATTATTACAATTTCATTGATACGGCTTCGGTACACGTGAATGCGGCTATGCTGAATTACATGGGGTATGACTTGGCTACCATCGGAAATCATGATGTGGAGACCGGTCACGATGTGTATGACCGTTGGATTGGCCAGTGTCAGTTCCCGATGTTGGGAGCAAACGTGGTTGATACACGGACAGATGAACCTTATCTGAAGCCTTATACGGTCATCGAACGGGATGGAGTGAAGGTTGCTGTGTTGGGAATGATTACTCCGGCTATCCCTTCGTGGCTTCCCGAACAGCTTTGGAAGAACCTCCGTTTTGAGGATATGGAAGCCTGCGCCCGCAAATGGGTGGAAGTTATCCGGGAGAAAGAACAGCCGGATGTCCTGGTGGGATTGTTCCATGCCGGTCCCGAAGGGAATATGCTGGATAATACGGTAGAGAACGGTTCGGCCAATGTGGCCAAGAACATCCCGGGATTCGATGTCGTTTTCATGGGGCATGACCACACACGCTATTACGAGAAGATTGTGAATGTGGCCGGAGATTCGGTCCTGCTGATTAATCCCGCCAACATGGCCCGTGCGGTAGCCGATGTAACGGTGAAGGTAACCAAGAACAACGGAAAACTGGTGGGAAAATCTGTCAGTGGACAACTGACGGATATGGATGCTTATCCGGTGGATGAGGCATTTATGCAGACATTCGACAGCCAGTATCAGGCTACCCGTGAATTCGTTTCACGGAAAATAGGCAGTATCGACCGGACCATTACCACCAAAGATGCTTATTTTGGCCCTTCGGCCTTCATAGACTTGATTCATCAGTTGCAGCTGGATATTACAGGAGCGGATGTATCGTTCTGTGCGCCGTTGTCATTTGCCGCCGAAATCAAGGAAGGTGATATCTATATAAGTGATATGTTCAATCTTTATAAGTATGAGAACATGTTGTATGTGATGAGCCTTTCGGGGCAGGAAATCAAGGACTTTCTGGAAATGTCATACGCCATCTGGACCAACCAGATGAAATCGCCGGAAGACCACTTGTTGTTGCTGAATGAGAAGAATAACGGATTCGGTTATTTCAAGAACCCCAGTTTCAATTTCGATTCGGCTGCAGGAATCATTTATACGGTGGATGTGACGAAGCCGCAAGGGGAGAAGATAACCATCCAGTCGATGGCCGACGGTACTCCTTTCGACTTGCAGAAGCGGTATAAGGTGGCTGTCAATTCTTATCGTGGAAACGGCGGTGGTGACCTGTTGACCAAAGGGGCTGGTATACCGAAGGAGAAACTTTCCAAACGTATCCTGTCATCCACCGAAAAGGATTTGCGGTACTACCTGATGCAGCGGATAGAAGAAGTGAAGGTGCTGCATCCGCAACCGTTGAACCAATGGAAATTTATTCCAGAAGAATGGACGGTTCCGGCAGCAGCACGTGATTACCGCTTCCTGTTCGAGCGCAGCAAAGAGTAAAAATAGAAGAAGGAGCTGGCGATGATTACCGAACGTACCGATCTACGAAGGCTTTTACTTTTCGGGTATAAGTTTCTCGTTCATGCAGGTATGAGGTGGCATGGTCGGCTCCTTCCACAATCCAAAGTTGTTTGGGCTGTGGTTTGGCATTGTAGAGCTGATAGACCATCCAGGTTGGCACGAAGTCGTCCTTGTCGCCGTGGATGAAGAACATGGGTTGGTGGCAGCGGGCCACTTGTTTCAGGGCAGAGGCTTCTTGGAAGTTCCATCCGTTCTGCAGCTGGCAAAGCCAACTGGCGGTGTACAGCAGTGGGAAAGCCGGAAGTCCGAACTGGCTTTTCAACTCTTTCTTGAACTGATCCCATACGCTGGTATAGCCGCAGTCTTCTACAAAACAGTCGATGTACGGAGGTAGCTGTTCGCCTGATACCATCATGGTAGTGGCTGCTCCCATGGAAATGCCATGAACTACCGCTTGCAGGGAGTCTCCGAAAAGGGCAGGTGCAGTATGTATCCATTGGATGACATCTTTCCGGTCCAGCCATCCCATCTGGAAAGCATCGCCTTCCGTCAGTCCGCTGTAACGGAGGTCGGGCAACAGAATGTTGAAATCCAGGTCCCGGTTGTATAAATAACCGATGTGCAGCATTCGGATGGCATTATCTGTATAGCCGTGAACGATGATGGCGGTTTTTCGGGTCGGATGGGAAGCGCGGGCGTAATAGGCGTGCATCCGGATGCCGTCAGGAGCCGTAATGAAGGTGTCACGCAAGGCATGCTGCTGTTGCAGGCTGTCCAGCCACGGACACAGGTGCGGATAGCGGGACCGCATGAATTCAAACGAAGTTTCCAGGTTCTTGCCCCGGTTTTCGGGACGTAACGAATAGTCTAGCATGTACAGGCTTCTGCCTATAAGGCTGGCTATCAGTATCAGCACGGCAATGCTGATACTGAGGGTCAGTTTCTTTTTCATAAACAGTAAGAGATATTAGGAATGCAAATAATCAGCGGTTCCAGATGTCCCAGGCACCGAAGGCCTGCAGCAGAAGCATTTCCAGACCATTCTTGACAATGGCTCCATGATCGCTTCCTTTTTTCATGAACAGGGTCGTATTCGGGTTATACAGGAGATCGTACAACAGGTGTTCAGGGGTCAGGCATTCATAAGGGATGCGCGGGGCTTCATCGGCTTTCGGATACATGCCTACCGGTGTACAGTTGACGATGACTTTATACTCCTTCATGATTTCCGGTGTCAGGTCATCGTAAGTGATGGTGTTGTCGTTGCTTCGGGAACGTGATACGAACAGAGATTCCAGTCCCAATTGTTGCAATCCGTAGTGGATGGCTTTCGATGCTCCTCCTGTTCCCAGAATCAGCGCTTTCTTGTGATGAGGCTCCAGTAACGATTCGATGGATTGGGTAAAACCTATGACGTCGGAATTGTAACCGACGAGTCGGGTTTTTCCATGGTTGCGTTCGATACGGATGACGTTGACTGCCCCGATAGCAGCAGCTGCTTCATCCAGTTCGTCCAGGTATGAAATGACTTGTTCTTTGTAAGGGATGGTGACGTTCAGGCCCACCAGGTTCGGGTTGCCTGCAACGATACCGGGTAAATCGGAAATGTGGGGAATTTCGAAATTCACGTATTCGGCGTCAATGCCTTCGGAATGGAACTTTTCGTTGAAGTAGTTTTTGGAGAACGAGTGTCCGAGCGGATAACCGATTAAGCCATATTTTTTCATACCAGTCTTTAGTTTTATTATTTAGTTGCGAAATAAAGTGTACAGATGCCTAGAGTCAGACGTCTGAACTGTACCTGGCTGAATCCGGCCTTCCGGATGATGCCTTGCATGACTTCACCTTGCGGGAAAGCTTTGATGGATTGGGGCAGGTAGGTGTAGGCACTGCGGTCTTTAGAGAGCAATTTTCCCAATGTAGGAATGACCATTTTGGAATAAATCGCATAAAGTTGTTTCATGGGGAAGCTTTCCGGTTCGGAAAGTTCCAGAATAACCAGATGTCCTCCCGGAACCAGTACCCGGTACATTTCTTTCAGCCCCTTGTCCAAGTCTTCAAAATTCCGTATGCCGAATGCTACGGTAATGGCATCGAAGCTATTGTCGGGAAAGCTCAGGCAGGTGCAGTCTTCTTTGGCAAACGAGACCTGTTTGTCCAGTCCGGCTGCCTTCACTTTTTCGCGTCCTACATTCATCATCCCTTCCGAGATATCTATACCGATCAGTGCTTGGGGTTGGAGGGTCCGACAGGCTTGGATGGCGAAATCACCAGTTCCGGTAGCTACGTCCATCATGCGTTGCGGATGGAACGGTTTCAGGCAATGGATGGCTTTTTTCCGCCAACTTTTGTCGATGCCGAGCGAGAGCAAATGGTTCAGGTTGTCGTAGGAAGGAGCGATGTTGTCGAACATTTCTTCTACCTGTTTGGCTTTGCTTTCTTCGGTGTTATAGGGCTTGATGTTTTCTTGCGGATAGCGGGTCATAGATTGATGGGAGGTGTTTCCTGCAGGCAAAGGTTGAAAGCATCCTTCGAAAGAATGCTTTCAATCGGTTTACCTGCTATGTTCAGAATTATTTTGTCAGGTAGTCTGTTACGTTCTTTTCGATACGTTCAGCGATGTGGTCTGTGTCGGCTTTTACGAAAGACTCACCGGTGATGTGTTCGAAGAGTTCGATGTAGCGGTCGCTGATGGAGTTGACGATTTCAGGAGTCATTTCCGGAACTGTCTGTCCTTCTTTACCCTGGAAACCATTAGCCATCAACCATTCGCGTACAAATTCTTTAGACAACTGTTTCTGAGGTTCTTCTTTTTCGAAGCGTTCCTGATAACCTTCTGCATAGAAATAACGGCTTGAGTCAGGTGTATGGATTTCGTCCATCAGGTAAATCTGACCGTTGTGCTTACCGAATTCGTATTTGGTGTCAACCAGAATCAGGCCACGTTCTGCAGCCATCTGAGTACCGCGTTCGAAGAGAGCCAATGTATATTTTTCGAGTGTCGCATATTCTTCCGGAGTAGCCAGACCTTTCGCCAGGATTTCTTCTTTCGAGATATCCTCGTCATGCATACCCATTTCAGCTTTCGTCGTCGGAGTGATGATCGGAGCAGGGAACTTTTCGTTTTCACGCATTCCTTCCGGCAGGCGTACACCACAGATTTCGCGTACACCGCTCTTATAGGCACGCCATGCACTTCCGCACAGGTAGCCGCGTACAATCATTTCTACGGGGAAACCTTCGCACATGACGCCTACAGTAACCATCGGGTCCGGAGTAGCCAGTTTCCAGTTAGGGCAAATGTCTGTAGTTGCATCCAGAAACTTGGCAGCAATCTGGTTCAGCATCTGTCCTTTGTAAGGGATTCCTTCAGGAAGTACAACATCGAATGCCGAGATTCGGTCTGTAGCGACCATGACCAGTTTTTCATCGTTGATGTTGTAAACATCACGTACTTTACCGTGGTACACGCTTTTCTGACCCGGAAAGTGATAGTCTGTTTTTGTTAATGCTTTACTCATTTTCGTTATGTTTTAAGAATGAATAGGTTTGTCTTGAGTTTCCGATTGTTCCTTGTCTGTCTTGTTCGTTCGGCGGGTCGCTCTTTTTTCCGTCTGTTCAGCCTTTTCTTTCTCTTCGTATTTTTCGTAGGCCTCTACGATGCGGGTGACCAGTTTATGGCGGACAATGTCTTTCTTGTTGAGTTCGATAAAACTGATGCCTTTGATACCTTTCAGAATCCGCATGGCCTGTATCAGGCCGGATGTCTGCGAGGCAGGAAGGTCTATCTGGGTCATATCGCCTGTGACAATCATTTTGGTATTCATACCCATACGGGTAAGGAACATCTTGATCTGTTGTGTAGTGGTATTCTGCGCTTCATCCAGAATGACGACCGCATCGTTCAGCGTACGTCCGCGCATGAAGGCCAACGGGGCTATCTGGATGATGTTCAGTTCCATGTATTCTTTCAGCTTGGCGGCAGGTATCATGTCCTGAAGTGCATCGTAAAGCGGCTGCAGGTAAGGATCTATCTTATCTTTCATGTCTCCCGGGAGGAAACCGAGTTTTTCGCCGGCTTCTACAGCCGGACGGCTCAGAATGATTTTCTTGATTTCTTTGTTCTTCAGAGCCTGTACAGCCAAGGCGATGGCCGTATAGGTCTTTCCGGTTCCTGCCGGACCGATGGCGAAAATCATATCGTTTTTCCGGAATTCCTGTACCAGTTTCCGTTGGTTCTCACTGCGTGGAAGAATGGGCTTGCCTGTCACACTGAAGACAATGGCTTCCCCCGTAGCTTCGGTGGCCGGACGGTTCCCTTTGACAATATCAAGTATGGATTCTTCGTTGAGTGAGTTGAACTGTGCACAGTGTTTCTCCAAAGCAATTATAGCATCTTCGAAAGCGCACATTTCTTCTTCGTCTCCCATGACCTTGATGACATTTCCTCGCGCCACAATTCTCAGTTTGGGAAACAGAGCTTTGATCATTTGTATATTGGTGTTGTTTACACCATAAAAGATGACCGGATCAATATCTTCTAAAACAATATGTTTTTCTATCATTCAGCTTAGTCGGATACACGATTTTTCTTATATTTTCTGCAAAAATAATCATTCCTTTTGATAGTAAGTGTACAGATACGAAAAAAACCGAGGATGGTCTCTCTAAAAAACCGAACTTTTCGTGTAATGTTACGTTGAGAAACCTGTGGAAAGTCTGTTTCTTTGAAGCGATGGTGAAGAGAACAGAAAGGATGGACCCTGTTTGAGGGGACTGAAAGTCGAACTCGTGTCTGATGGATAACATACGTTCGTTCAGAAAAGAACAAACTCATGTTTGAAGGAAAACGAACGTTTGGTTTCGATGGATGTTTCGAACGTCCGAAAAAAAGTGATTAAACTGTTGCTTGCATCCGGAAGGAAGTGGTTGTTCCGATTTTCCAGACAAAAGAATTTTAAACCGGAAATATGTTCCTCTTTTTGTCAGAATTTTCTATCTTTGCCCAAAGAATCTTTAAATTGTAAATGAAATGGAATCTTCTGCGAAACTTTATGCTTTGAAGTATACCAATGTGAATACCTATTTGTTCGCATTGTTGTTTATAGTCGGAAACATTCTGTTGCCGCAAGTGTGCCACTTGGCTTACTTGGGAGGACCTACCTGGCTCCCCATTTATTTCTTTACGCTGATTGGAGCCTATAAGTATGGTATGCGCGTAGGACTGCTTACAGCTCTTCTTTCGCCGGTCATCAACAGTTGGCTGTTTGGTATGCCTGCTTTGGCTGTGTTACCGGCTATTCTGGTGAAGTCTGTCTTGTTGGCTTTGGCGGCTGGTTTTATGGCACAACGTCTTAAACGTGTCACTTTGTGGTCGTTGCTTGCGGTTGTGTTGTCTTATCAGGTGGTAGGAAGCCTTGTAGAATGGGGGTTGGTACACGACTTTGTGGCAGCCATGCAGGATTTCAGAATCGGAATACCGGGTATGCTGCTTCAGGTATTCGGAGGCTATGGCCTGTTGAAGTGGATGGCAAAGAAGAATTGGTAATCAGAGGAGGTTGATGTAGCTTATGAATACTATATTATTGTTTATGGGAGTCGGAATGCAGGAACTGTTGTTCATCGTACTGATCGTATTGCTTCTGTTCGGTGGCAAGAAGATTCCGGAATTGATGAAAGGCCTAGGGAAAGGGGTGAAAAGTTTCAAGGACGGAATGAACGGGATAGAAGAGGAGACGGATTCCAAACCGAAGGAAGATAAAGATCCGACGAAGTGAAGGCAGATAGTGGAAATACACAGCTGACATTCTGGGACCATTTGGATGAGCTGCGTGGCGTGTTGGTACGTTGCATTATCCTGTTGGTACTCCTCACTTTGGTTGCATTTTGTTTCCGTGAGGAACTTTTCGGTATTGTTCTGGCACCGAAAAACCCTGATTTCTGTATTTACGGGCTTTTCTGTCGGATAGCAGAATGGATTCAGTTGCCTTCGTTGTGTCCGGATACTTTTTATGTCCGGCTTATCAATACCGAACTGGCAGGACAATTCCTGACCCACATGAGTGTGGCTTTTTATGCAGGATTGTTGTTGGCTTCTCCTTATATATTATACCAGCTTTTCCGCTTTGTCTCTCCGGCATTGTACGAGGATGAGCGGAAGTATTCCCTGCGCGTTGTAGTGTGGGGATATGTATTGTTTATGCTGGGTGTTTTGTTGAATTATTTCTTGATTTTCCCCTTGACGTTCCGCTTCCTGGCTTTGTATCAGGTGAGTGCGGAGGTAGAGAATACTATTGTCCTGACTTCGTACATCGATATGCTGATGATGCTGAGTCTGATGATGGGTATCGTGTTCGAAATACCCATCTTATGCTGGTTGTTCGCCCAATTGGGATTGTTGACGGCTTCGTTCATGCGTACCTACCGGAAGCATGCCATTGTTGTGGTACTGGTGATAGCGGCTGTCATTACGCCGACTTCGGATGTGTTTACCTTACTGATGGTGGCTTTCCCTATGGTCTTGCTGTATGAAGCAAGCATTCTGGTCGTTCGTCGGGTGGAGAAGAACAAACTGAAAACTGAAAGACAATCATGATAAGAAAAATGATAGGGCTGGTGCTGTCTCTGGTCATGGGGACCGGTATACAGGCTCAGCAGGTAGATGAAAATATATTTCGTTCCCCGTTTGATTTCCCGTTGCTGTTGAGTGCCAACTTCGGGGAACTCCGTCCGAACCATTTTCATAACGGTTTGGACATTAAGACACAGGGAGTGACCGGTAAGCCTATCCGTTGCATTGCCGACGGTTATGTTTCCCGGGTAATGGTACTTCACGGAGGATACGGGCAAGCCATTTTTGTGACTCATCCCAATGGATTGACTTCGGTGTATGGACATGTGGTTTCGTTTGCACCGGAAGTTCAGAAGTATGTCCGGGCGTATCAGTATGAGCATCAGACGTTCACATGCGATTTGAACTTCGAACCCGGTCAGTTCCCGATGAAGCAGGGACAGTTGTTGGCGCTGAGCGGTAACGAGGGGGCTTCTGCCGGTCCTCATCTTCATCTGGAACTTCGGAAGACCGATACGGGAGAATATATTGATCCGATGCCGTATTTCAAGTCGATGTTGAAGGATACTAAGGCACCCGTAGCCAGTTTGGTAGGTTTTTATCCGGTACCGGGCGAAGGCGGGGTAGCCGGTTCTGTCCGGAAGAAACTGGTAGGGGTACAGGCTTTGAAACAGAAAGTGGCTGCTTGGGGTAAAATTTATACCGGTATCAGTGCCCGCGATTACATGGACGGGACTTCCAATTTTTATGGTGTACATTCTGTGACGTTGTTTGTCGATTCTGTACAGGTGTTCCGAAGTGTGACAGATAAAGTGGCACCCGAAGAAAACCGGATGATCAACGGATTTACGGATTACGATGAATTACGGCGGACCAAGCGCCTGATTATGCGTTCGTACATTGCACCCGGAAACCGGTTGCGTATCTTGCAGGCGGATACGGCACGTGGAGTTGTCCTTATAGACGAAGAACGTGATTATCGTTTCCGCTATGTACTGGAAGATAATTTCGGGAATAAGCGTACTTATTCCTTTGTTGTACAGGGGAGGAAAGAAAATATACCCGCTTATCAGCACAAAGGTAACCGGATGCTGTATTGGAACCGGACAAATGTAATTCAAGCTCCCGGGCTGGAATTTGTCGTGCCTAAATATTATGTGTACGAAGATACCGGGTTGAGTGTATCGGTAGAAGGTGACAGTACAGGTATCGCATTCGATTATGTACTTGATGCCGGCAATACTCCATTGCAAAGCTATTGTCCGTTGTCGATTGGCATACGTCACTTGCCGGTTGCCGATACTACGAAATATTATGTCGTGCAGAAAGTCGGGCGTTGGCGTGCACCGGCAGGTGGAACGTTTGAAAACGGATGGATGAAGACCCGTGTTCGTGAGTTTGCTACCTATTCTGTGGCTGTCGATACCATTGCTCCCCGTATCATACCTGTGGGACAGTCTGGTTGGCGTGCTTCCCGGAATGTCCGGTTTAAAATATCGGATTCCGAAAGCGGCATCGGTACCTACAAGGTTTTTGTCGATGGTGAATTCGTGTTATTCGGCCTGAAAAAGGGAATACTTGTTATTCAGGATCCGGAAAAAATAAAGAAGGGGGTTCCCCACAAGGTAGAAGTTGTAGTGACGGACAACTGCAAGAATGAAACCCGTAAATTATTTCATTTTTAAAAATAAAAGACTAGATGTTTATGATGAAGAGAGTGCTGACAGCCGTTGTCTTGTTGACGGCTTTTGTGCTGAATGGCTGGACTTGTACCAATCTGATAGTGGGCAAGAAAGCTTCGGCAGACGGTTCTGTGATTGTTTCTTATTCGGCCGATTCATACGGCCTGTTCGGTTTTCTGTGTCATTATCCGGCTGCCAAACACCCGGATGGAGCCATGCGTTCCATTTATGACTGGGATTCAGGAAAGTACCTGGGACAGATAAAGGAAGCAAACGAAACTTATAATGTCATCGGAAATATGAACGAGTTTCAGGTGACGATCGGTGAAACGACTTTCGGCGGCCGTCCGGAACTGGTGGATACTACCGGTGTGATGGATTACGGAAGTCTGATTTACGTGGCTTTGCAGCGCTCCCGTTCTGCCAAAGAGGCTATTAAGGTTATGACTGATCTGGTGAAGGAATACGGATATTACAGTAGCGGTGAGTCTTTCTCAATAGCCGATCCGAATGAAGTATGGATTATGGAAATGATAGGGAAAGGACCCGGTGTAAAAGGGGCTGTCTGGGTAGCTGTCCGCATTCCGGACGACTGTATTGCTGCTCATGCTAACCAGAGCCGTATCCATCAGTTCAATCTGAATGATAAGGAGAATTGCCTGTATGCGCCGGATGTGATTTCGTTTGCCCGTGAAAAAGGTTATTTCTCTGGAGCGAACAAGGATTTCAGCTTTGCCGATGCATACTGCCCGTTGGATTTCAGTGGCCTTCGTTTCTGCGAAGCCCGTGTATGGAGTTATTATAACATGTTCAGTAAAGCTACCGGTCAGGCATACCTTTCTTATATACAAGGAGAGAGTAAGGAGCCGATGCCGTTGTATGTAAAACCGGATCAGAAAGTGTCTGTCCGTGACATTCAGCGTGCTATGCGCGACCACTATGAAGGAACTGCTCTTGATATAACCAAAGATATGGGTGCCGGAGCCTTCAATATGCCGTATCGTCTTTCTCCATTGACTTTCAAGGTGGATAATGAAGAATATTTCAATGAGCGGCCGATTTCTACCCAGCAGACTGCCTTTACATTTGTGGCTCAGATGCGTGCCAACCTGCCGGATGTAGTAGGAGGTGTATTGTGGTTCGGACTTGACGATGCGAACATGACTGTCTTTACTCCGGTATACTGTAACACCAATCAGGTTCCGGATGTATATGCTGAAGGAAACGGTGACTGTGTGACATTCTCATGGAATTCGGCTTTCTGGATCTATAACTGGGTAGCCGATATGATTCGTCCGCGTTATAGTCTGATGGTAGGCGATATGCAGCAGGTACAGATTGGATTGGAGGATATGTATGCCAATGCTCAGGAAGGAATTGAAGCTACGGCTATGAAACTGTATCAACAGGATCCGCTGAAAGCACGTGATTTTCTGACCCGTTATACCGCCATGGCTGCAAAGGATGCGGTAGACAGTTGGAAGAAACTTGGAGAGTTTTTGATTGTCCGTTACAATGATGGTGCAGTGAAACTTGTAAAGAACGGCCGTATTGTCGCTCCTGAAACAGGAAACTGCGCTCCATTGGACCGTCCGGGTTACAGTCAGGAGTTCCTGAAGAAACTGGTGAAGGCTACAGGCGACCGTTATAAGATGAAAGAACTGAAGTAAAAGCCCGGATGTAACTTCTTTCGTTTCAGTTTTTTTACTGGAATCTTGAAAAGGTGTGTTTTTCAATAAAAAGTTGAAAAACACACCTTTTTTATTAGGATATTTTAAAGTAATCTTTTATTTTTGCTATGAATAATACGAGAATAATCAAACTTAAATAATAATCTAACTTAATAATCATGGAAAACGAAGAATTGATTAAACAGTGTACAGAGAAAGCTCAAAAATGGTTAGCCCCTGAGTACGATGCTGAAACACAGGCTGAAGTAAAGCGTATGTTGGAAAACCCCGATAAGACCGATTTGATTGAGGCATTTTATAAAGACCTGGAATTCGGTACCGGTGGTCTGCGCGGTATCATGGGAGTCGGTTCCAACCGTATGAACATTTATACAGTGGGTGCAGCTACTCAGGGCTTGTCTAATTACCTGAACAAATGTTTCGCCGGTAAGGATAATATCTCTGTCGTTGTTGGTTATGACTGCCGTAACAACAGCCAGAAATTCGCAGAAATCTCTGCAAATATCTTCTCTGCAAACGGTATCAAAGTATACTTGTTCGAAGATATGCGTCCTACTCCGGAAATGTCTTTCGCTATCCGTCGTTTGGGATGTCAGAGCGGTATTATCTTGACTGCTTCGCATAATCCGAAGGAATATAACGGTTACAAGGCATATTGGGATGATGGCGCTCAGGTTTTGGCTCCGCATGACAAGGGTATCATCGACGAAGTGAATAAGATCAATTCGGCTGCCGATATCAAGTTTGAAGGCGACAAGGATTTGATTCAGGTTATCGGTAAGGAAGTGGATGATGATTACCTGAACCAGGTACATTCTATTTCTATCGATCCGGAAGTTATCAAGCGTCAGAAAGACTTGAAGATTGTGTATACTCCGATTCACGGTACAGGTATGATGTTGATTCCGCAGTCTCTGAAACTGTGGGGCTTCGAAAATGTTCATTGTGTGGCTGAACAGATGGTGAAGAGCGGTGATTTCCCGACAGTTGTATCTCCGAATCCGGAAAATGCTGAGGCTTTGACTTTGGCTATCAAACTGGCTAAGGAAATTGATGCCGACATCGTTATGGCTTCTGACCCGGATGCAGACCGTGTAGGTATGGCATGTAAAGACAGCAAGGGCGAATGGGTACTGGTTAACGGTAACCAGACTTGCTTGATTTTCTTGTACTACATCATCAAGAACCGCATTGCAATGGGTAAGATGAAAGGCAATGAATTCATCGTTAAGACCATTGTTACTACAGAACTGATCAAGAAGGTAGCCGATAAGAATAACATCGAAATGTATGACTGCTATACAGGTTTCAAATGGATTGCTCGTCAGATTCGTTTGAACGAAGGTATCAAACAGTACATCGGTGGTGGTGAAGAAAGCTACGGCTTCCTGGCTGAAGATTTCGTTCGTGACAAAGATGCTGTTTCTGCTTGTTCTTTGCTGGCTGAGATCTGTGCTTGGGCAAAAGACCAGGGCAAGACATTGTATGATATCCTGATGGAAATCTATGTAGAATATGGTTTCTCAAAAGAATTGACAGTGAATGTCGTGAAACCGGGTAAGAGCGGCGCCGATGAAATCAAGGCTATGATGGAAAACTTCCGTGCTTGTCCTCCGAAGGAATTGGGAGGTTCTCAGGTCGTTCTGGTAAAAGACTACAAGACTCTGAAAGCTACCGATGCGGCAGGCAATGCTACTGACATCGATATGCCGGAACCGTCTAACGTACTGCAGTTCTTTACAGCTGACGGAACAAAGGTGTCTGTACGTCCTTCAGGAACAGAACCGAAAATCAAGTTCTACATGGAAATCAAGGGCGAAATGGGATGTCCGAAGTGTTATGCCAGCGCTAATGCTACCGCTACAGAAAAGGCAGAAGCTGTCAAGAAATCTTTGGGTATCTGATAAAATCTGAAGATTTTTCTATCGCAATATGAGTGGGTCACGGATTCGGAAATGTGTATTTTCGGATTCGTGACTTTCTTTTTGTCTTATGGCTCTGATATAAAGGGGGTTGAATGGCTTTCAGCGCTACTGATCGCCTTTTTGCGGTGATGTTTCTGCAGAATCTTCTACCCTTTGCGTTATCGATATGTCTTCTGATAAACTGACAATAAAAGACAATTATTTGTTACGAATAATAATTTATAAGAAAAAAAACTATCATTTTATTTGTAAGTTACAAAAAAGCCTTTACCTTTGTAGCCGTAAACAAGACAAGTAAAAACAAAAAATTATGATGGCAACTGATATTCGAATTAACCTGGCAGTCCTGCAGATTGTACGCGTCGTGGTGGAAGTACCAAGAGGTGAGAAAGGTTCGTGTATGTAGTTGTACGTAAAAGATATGTATGGAAGCCTTTCTCACCGGACGATGAGAGAGGCTTTTTAATTGATAAAGAAGGATTTTGATATGAAACACCAGTTACGCAGTTCGATGAGTACGGAAGGTCGCCGTATGGCAGGTGCAAGAGCACTCTGGATGGCCAATGGTATGAAAAGAGAGATGATGGGTAAGCCGATCATTGCGATTGTGAATTCGTTTACACAGTTTGTTCCCGGACATACACATTTGCATGAAATCGGTCAGTTAGTGAAGGCTGAAATCGAAAAACTGGGTTGCTATGCAGCCGAGTTCAATACAATTGCCATCGACGATGGTATTGCAATGGGACACGATGGAATGCTTTATTCACTGCCTTCACGTGACTTGATTGCCGATAGCGTAGAATACATGGTGAACGCCCACAAGGCAGATGCCATGATCTGCATTTCGAACTGCGATAAGATTACTCCGGGTATGCTGATGGCTGCCATGCGTCTAAATATTCCGGCTGTATTCGTATCAGGTGGACCGATGGAAGCGCATAAGATAAACGGTGAAAATGCCGATTTGATTACTGCAATGATTAAAGCGGCCGATGCTTCCGTCAGCGATGAGGAAGTGACCCGTATCGAAAATTGCGCGTGTCCGGGTTGCGGCAGCTGTTCCGGAATGTTTACCGCCAACTCCATGAACTCGTTGACTGAAGCCATCGGACTTTCATTGCCGGGTAACGGTACTATTCTGGCTACGCATACCAACCGTATCCAGCTCTTCAAGGATGCTGCCCAGCTGATTGTCAAGAACGCGTTCAAGTATTATGAAGAGGGCGATGACAGTGTATTGCCCCGTAGCATCGCTACGCGTCAGGCTTTCATGAATGCAATGACCCTGGATATAGCGATGGGCGGTTCCACCAATACCATTCTGCACTTGCTGGCTATTGCCAACGAGGGTGGGGTAGACTTCAAAATGGCTGATATCGACCAATTGAGCCGTCGCGTTCCTTGTCTTTGCAAACTGGCTCCTAATACGCAGCGGTTTTCTATCCAGGAATGTAACCGTGCCGGCGGTATCCTGAATATCCTGGGAGAACTGAACAAAGGCGGATTGCTGGATACCACGTGTCGCCGTGTCAACGGACATACTTTGGCTGAGGATATCGAGGAATACAGCATCATGAAAGAAACGGTTTCTTCGGAAGCCAAGCGTATTTATTCGAGTGCGCCGGGAGGGGTCTTCAGTAATAAGATGGGCTCTCAAAGCAAGACCTACGATACGCTTGATACGGATCGTGCTGACGGTTGTATCCGCGACATCGAGCATGCGTACAGCAAAGATGGTGGTCTGGCCGTACTTTTCGGTAATATCGCTCAGAATGGCTGTGTGGTTAAGACAGCCGGTGTAGACGCCAGTATCTGGAAATTCTCCGGACCGGCGAAGGTCTTCGATTCTCAGGAAGCTGCCTGTGAAGGAATCTTGGGTGGAAAAGTGGTCAGTGGTGACGTGGTGGTCATTACACACGAAGGACCGAAAGGCGGACCGGGCATGCAGGAAATGCTTTATCCCACTTCTTATATCAAATCAAAACATTTGGGAAAAGAATGTGCTTTGATTACGGACGGACGTTTCAGTGGAGGTACTTCCGGTTTGAGTATCGGACATATTTCTCCGGAAGCGGCAGCCGGTGGCAATATCGGTAAGATTGTGGACGGTGATATCATCGATATTGATATTCCGAACCGCAGCATCAATGTCAGACTGAGTGATGAAGAGCTGGCAGCCCGTCCGATGACGCCGGTAACCCGTAACCGTCAGGTATCGAAAGCATTGAAAGCTTACGCCAGCATGGTAAGTTCGGCCGATATGGGAGGCGTGAGAATTATTGATTAACTGGAAGAAAGAAGAGACTATGAGTAAAGAAAAAATAACAGGATCTGAAGCCTTGATGCGCTCGTTGGAACATGAAGGGGTAAAGACCATCTTCGGTTACCCCGGAGGAGCCATCATGCCGGTGTACGATGCGCTGTATGATCATCGGGATAAGTTGAACCATATACTAGTCCGTCATGAACAGGGAGCTGTACACGCGGCTCAAGGATTTGCCCGTGTTTCGGGTGAGGTCGGTGTCTGTCTGGTTACCAGCGGACCGGGAGCTACCAATACAATTACCGGTGTGGCCGATGCCATGATTGACAGTACGCCGATTGTAGTCATTGCTGGACAGGTGGGTGCCAGCCTGTTGGGTACCGATGCCTTTCAGGAAGTTGACCTGGTGGGTGTTACGCAGCCTATCTCCAAGTGGAGTTATCAGATTCGTCGGGCAGAAGATGTAGCTTGGGCCGTTTCACGGGCTTTCTATATTGCGCGTAGCGGTCGTCCGGGTCCGGTTGTCCTGGACTTCGCCAAGAATGCTCAGGTTGATTTGACTGAGTTCGAACCGATGATTACCGATTTCATCCGCAGTTATGACCCGGATCCGGAGACAGATCCGAAAGCTGTAGCCGAAGCAGTGGCTTTGATTAATGAGGCAAAGAGACCTTTGGTGCTGGTCGGACAAGGCGTTGAACTGGGAGGTGCTCAGCAGGAACTGAAGGCTTTTGTCGAAAAGGCTGATATTCCGTGCGGCTGTACGTTGCTGGGATTGTCAGCTTTACATTCCGATCATCCTTTGAACAAAGGAATGTTGGGTATGCACGGGAATCTTGGTCCGAACGTTAAGACCAACGAATGCGACGTATTGATTGCCGTCGGTATGCGTTTCGATGACCGTGTGACCGGCAAACTGGAAACCTATGCCAAGCAGGCAAAGGTTATCCACCTGGATATCGACCCTTCTGAAATCAGCAAGAATGTGAAGGCTGATGTCGCTATCTTGGGTAATTGTAAGCGTACCTTGGCTCTGCTTACCGAACTGATTCAGTCGCATAAGCATACCGAATGGATTGAAAGTTTCCAGTCGTACGCCGATAAGGAGTTCCAGGAGGTCATCGAGAAAGAAGTTTATCCGGGCGAAGGTCCTATCAATATGGGTGAGGTAGTGCATGCTGTAAGCGAAGCTACCCACAATGAAGCTATCCTTGTGACAGACGTAGGTCAGAATCAGATGTTTGCTTGCCGTTATTTCAAGTTTTCCAAGGATCGGAGCATCGTTACCTCCGGCGGTATGGGAACCATGGGATTCTGTTTGCCGGCAGCTATCGGCGCTACCTTCGGAAGACCGGACCGTACGGTCTGTGCCTTTATGGGCGATGGCGGTCTGCAGATGACGATGCAGGAATTGGGAACACTGATGGAACAGCGCTGTCCGGTCAAGATGATTCTGATGAATAACAATTACCTGGGTAATGTACGTCAGTGGCAGGCTATGTTCTTCAACCGCCGCTATTCATTTACTCCGATGATGAATCCGGATTATATGCAGATTGCTGTTGCATACGGTATTCCTTCACGTCGTGTAACCGAGCGTGAAGCATTGAATGACGGTATTCAGGAGATGCTGCAGACTTCCGGACCGTTCTTGTTGGAGGTTTGTGTGGTGGAAGAAGGCAATGTATTGCCGATGACTCCTCCGGGAAGTTCCGTCAATTACATGATGTTGAATTTGGATTGCTAAAAAGGAACTGGATTATGGAAAATAAGAAATTATATACGATTATCGTTCATTCGGAAAACATCGCAGGTATCCTGAACCAGATAACCGCCGTGTTTACCCGTCGTCAGATCAACATTGAAAGTCTGAATGTATCGGCTTCTTCCATCAAAGGAGTACACAAGTATACCATTACCTGCTGGACAACTCCGGATTCTATCGAGAAGGTAGTCCGTCAGATTGAAAAGAAGATGGATGTCATCCAGGCTCATTACTTTACAGACGATGAAATTTTCCAGCAGGAGGTAGCCATGTACAAGGTCTCTACACCGGAGTTTCAGGGAAATCCCGAAGCGTCAAAGGTCGTACGCCGTTACAGTGCCCACATCGTCGAGGTGAACCCTACTTTTTCGATTGTAGAGCTGACCGGTATGAGTGATGACATTACCTCGCTGTATCAGGAACTGAGAGGCTTGAAGTGTGTGCTTCAGTTTGTCCGTTCAGGACGCATCGCTGTTTCTACCAGCTGTTTCGAGCGGGTAAATGAATACCTGGCTCATCGGGAAGAAAGATATTTACAGGAAAAGAAATAATGTATCGGTATGACTGAAGAGAATAAAATAGGAACTTATTCATTTGTGGCAGAGCCTTTCCACGTTGACTTCACCGGAAGGCTCACCATGGGAGTCTTGGGAAACCATCTGCTGAACTGTGCCGGCTTTCATGCGACAGAGCGTGGCTTCGGTATCGCAACGTTGAATGAAAGTAACTATACGTGGGTCTTGTCCCGTCTGGCTATTGAGTTGGAAGAAATGCCTCTTCAGTACGAATCCTTCAGTGTACAGACGTGGATAGAAAACGTGTATCGCCTGTTTACTGACCGCAATTTCGCTATTCTGAACAAGGATGGGAAACCAATCGGTTATGCCCGTTCCATCTGGGCGATGATCAGCATGGATACCCGTAAACCAGCCGACTTGCTTTCCTTGCATAATGGAAGTATAGTCGATTACATCTGCCAGAAGGAATGTCCGATCGAAAAACCTGGAAGAATCAAGGTCAATCAGAAGGAACTGGCCGGTGAGGTGGTAACCAAGTACAGTGACATCGATATCAACGGACATGTAAACAGTATCCGGTACATCGAACATATTCTGGACCTTTTCCCGCTGGAGATTTTCCGGGAAAAGCGTATCCGCCGCTTCGAAATGGCTTACAATGCCGAAAGTTATTACGGCGATACACTGGCTTTCTATAAGGAGCAGGTGTCAGAAAACGAATACGATATAGAAGTCAAGAAGAACGGCCAGGAGGTCGTTGTTCGTAGCAAAGTGATATTTATTTAATTATTAATTACATGCAGCGGAAGCTGTGATAAAAAGATTGAAAAAATGGCAAAATTGAATTTTGGCGGTGTAATCGAAAATGTAGAGACCCGCGAAGAATTTCCATTGGAAAAAGCACGTGAAATCTTGAAAGATGAAACAATTGCTGTCATCGGTTATGGGGTACAGGGTCCAGGTCAGTCTTTGAACCTGCGCGACAACGGTTTTAATGTAATCGTTGGTCAACGTCAGGGCAAGACTTATGAAAAGGCTGTTGCCGACGGTTGGGTACCGGGTGAAACACTTTTCGATATTGAAACAGCTTGCGAAAAAGGTACTATCATTATGTGTCTGCTTTCAGACGCAGCTGTCATGTCTGTATGGCCTGCCATCAAGAAATACCTGACTCCGGGTAAGGCTCTGTATTTCTCTCATGGTTTTGCTATCACTTGGAACGACCGTACCGGTGTAGTTCCTCCAGCAGACATCGATGTCATCATGGTGGCTCCGAAGGGTTCAGGTACTTCTTTGCGTACCATGTTCCTCGAAGGCCGTGGCTTGAACTCTTCATACGCAGTTTACCAGGATGCTACCGGTAAGGCAATGGACCGTACATTGGCCTTGGGTATCGGTATCGGTTCCGGTTACCTGTTCGAAACAACTTTCCAGCGTGAAGCTACTTCTGACTTGACCGGTGAACGCGGTTCTTTGATGGGAGCTATCCAGGGATTGCTGTTGGCACAGTACGAAGTTTTGCGTGAAAACGGTCACTCTCCTTCTGAAGCTTTCAATGAAACGGTAGAAGAGTTGACTCAGTCACTGATGCCGCTGTTCGCAAAGAACGGTATGGACTGGATGTACGCTAACTGCTCTACAACTGCTCAGCGTGGTGCTTTGGACTGGATGGGCCCGTTCCACGATGCTATCAAGCCGGTAGTACAGAAATTGTATGAAAGTGTGAAGAGCGGTAACGAAGCTCAGATTTCTATCGACTCCAACTCTCAGCCGGATTATCGTGAGAAACTGAATGCCGAACTGAAGGCATTGCGTGAAAGCGAAATGTGGCAGACTGCAGTTACAGTGCGTCAGCTTCGTCCTGAAAACAACTGATAATTGATAAATTCTGTATTGAAAAGCCTCAGCCCCTTTGGGTTTGGGGCTTTTTCTTACTTCATTAAATCGGAACATTATGGAAAAGAATGAATGTCTGGAAATCATCAAAACACGTCGCAGCTGTAGAAAGTACCGTCCGGAACAGATTACGGACGAAGAGTTGAAGCTGGTATTGGAGGCCGGTACCTTTGCTCCTACTTCCAGAGGCTTGCAGGCACCTTATATCGTGGCTGTACAGAACGACGGACAGAAGGCGCAACTGGCTGCCATGAATGCGGCAGTGATGGGAGTTACCTCGAATCCCTACTACGATGCGCCTACCTATGTACTTGTATTGGCTCCTGCTGACGCTCCTAATCCGGTTCAGGACGGAAGCTGTATTCTGGAGAATATGATGCTGGCAGCTCATGCCATCGGTCTGGGCAGTTGCTGGATTCACCGGGAGCGGGAAATATTCGAGAAACCCGAAGCCAAAGAATTGTTGGCTGCCTGGGGATTACCTCAGAATCTGGTAGGAATCGGCGCGTTGTCATTGGGCTATCCGGCTGGAGAACCGGCACCGGCTAAGCCTCGGAAAGCGGATTATTATCGAATCATCAAGTAATACAGGATTGGATGGTAAGACGGAAGGTGGGTCTTGTTACGGGAACGTAGCAGAACCCACCTTTTTCTTGATATGGGTCAATTATTTGTCAGATAAATTCAGATAGTCTGTTTTGCCGTAGCCGTCTTTCCTGTAAATTTGTATCTTTGCAATGTGAAAGCAAGATTGTTTAGATAGGATAAAGTTGAAGTTGAATACTCGTACATTGTGGCTAAATTAGACTTTTAATTATATATAGCTTTCTTTTTGTATGGAAAGCCTACATAGCTTCCTTATTGGAGTTATGGCATAGAAGAAAGGATAAACACGATGAAAAAGGTAGAAAGATTGTTACGATGGATTCGGATAAACTTAGACTGTACGGGCATTGTACCGTATGATGAGTCAAGATTTATCTCTGATTGCAGTGAAAAAGGTGAATTGTGCTGAGTTGCTTTCACAGAAGAAAAACTCGGCTGATTCAAAGTTTGAATGTCATGCGCTAGGGAAGTTTTCTCTAGCGTTTTTTTTGTTTGTATGGGTATGTTTAAAACGTCCGGACATTTTAATCGGAACGGGCGTTCGTTTGCATGAAAACGTCTAGACGAACAAGGGAAAACGAACGTTCGTTTTTCATGGGAGATGTTTTTCAGGCATATCGGTTGGGCGATACTTCTGCCGACACTTTTATTTTGTAAGGATATTTCGTTTTCTGTGCCAGCCGGAAAGAGCTTTCGGACTGTACCTGTCGGTCATCTTTCGGATAACCGGTAGGAGTACATTGTAAAGTAGGTCCGTAGGAATATCGGTAGATACATAAAAAAGATACTCCAGCCATTCTCTAATGGTTGGAGTATCACAACACAAAAACTAAACTAGACTTAACTAAACTATTCTAATAAGGAAATTTCACAACTTCCTGTCTTATTATGTACACCACAAATATAAGCCTTATATTTAGTCTGTCCAAAAAAATCAAGATAAAAGTTGGGATTAGTTGCAAAAAAAAACGTTGTATTTAAAACTTTCCTCAAATAATATGTTCGTTAACATAATTCTGAAGTTCTTGTTTGTAACTGTCGGAAACAGGAATGTACTCTTTGCCAAAAACGATTCGTCCCTTGTCGATGATTTTTATTTTCTGTTTCTGCACAATGTACGACCGATGGACGCGGATGAACCGGTTGGAAGGGAGTTTTTCTTCCATGGTTTTCATACTCGTCAGGGACAGGATGGGACGTGGATTGTCTTCTGTGTAGATTTTGATATAGTCCTTCAGTCCTTCGATGTATAAAATTTTATCCAACTCTATTTGTACAATTTTGTAATCACTTTTTACGTAAATATGATTTGAGTCGGTAGGTAGTGAGGTCTGGACACTATCCGGTGTTTCCGCTTTTTTCCTTAACTCGAACCATTGCAGCGCCTTGTTGACGGCTTCGATGAAATCATTGTAGCTGATAGGTTTCAGCAGGTAATCCAACGCATTGACCCGATAGCCGTCGATGGCGTATTGTTCGAATGCTGTGGTGAAGATAATCCGGGTATTGTCGGAGACCATGCGTGAGAATTCCAGGCCGTTCAGTTCCGGCATCTGGATATCCAAAAACAGGAGGTCTACCGGATGTTCCGGAAGGCTTTTCATGGCCTGGATGGCACTCGAATAGGAACCGCACAGTTCCAGACTGTCTGTTTTCCGTACATAACTTTCCAAAAGGCTCAGAGCCAACGGCTCATCGTCAACTAATGCGCAGCGTAAAATCATAGGTGGTTCTATTTAGTAGGGTGAATGATTAGGATATATTTATAAGGTGATGCGGATGAACGAACTGTATTCTTTCTTGTCGTCACTGAGCCGGATTTGCCATTCATAGCATCCGGGATAAACTAATTCCAGACGTTTGCGTACCTGTTCCAGTCCGATGCCAGAACCGCTTTTGTCGCTTTCCGACTTGGGAAAGTTGCTGTTCTTGATGATGCAGCAGATTTCTTTGTCTCCTTCCGTTATCTCAATGTCTATGTAACTTGGTTCTGTAGGCGATATTCCGTGTTTGAACGCATTTTCTATCAGTGATATGAATAACAGTGGAGTGATGGGAGTCTGGCTCTTCGGCTTGATGTCGAACCGGGTGCGGATAGTCACTTGCGGAGAGACACGGATACGCATCAGTTCGATGTAGTTGCGGATAAAGTCTACTTCCTTCTGGAGCGGAACGAACATCTGTTGGTTGTCGTATAACACATAGCGAAGCAGTTTGCTCAGTTCCTGTACGGCCTGTTGGGCTTTTTCTGTATCGAAGCTGATCAGGGCATAGATGTTGTTCAGGGTGTTCAGCAGGAAGTGTGGGTTCAGCTGGTTGCGGAGGTTTCTCAATTCGGCTTCTGTCCGGCTTTTTACGGCCTCATTCCAGGCCTCTTCCGTTTCTTTCCAGCGGATACTCAGGCGGATGGCTACACATACACCGACCGTGAAGCACATGCTCGCAACATCACGCAGGTAGAAAAGGAAACGTGGAGGTAACGGACGGTCGGGACGAGGAACCGGCATGGGAAGCAGGTGTACCTCGTTGTACCAGCGTATTCCGAATCCGGCCATCAATATCAACATGAGATTGATGGCAAGAAATTTGGTCGTGTCTTTCTGGAAGAGATACCGGGGTATCAGAATAAAATAATTGATGTAGAAAAGCAGACACAGTATGGCCGGAATCAATGAATGGTGCATGAATGCGGACCAGTCGATACTGCCGTCGGAGCGTTGGGCGAAGACCAGGGGAAATCCTAAGAACATGCCCCAACAGATGATATGAATGAGTGAAACCAACGAGTGATAAGTCGGTTGTTTGATTGATTTCATAGGTAATACAGAGTGACTCATACGTTCTATAGGTTACAAAGATAATGATTTTACTGAAAAAGACCGGCTGTTCCGTTGCTATTGTTCGGAAGAACGGTAACAACAGGAGGCAGCCGGTCAGGAAACCAAAGTTATGAAGAACAAAGTAGTCTATTAAGACTCGAATTAAGTTTCCGGATGCCGTTATTCGTAGCGTAGCGCTTCTATCGGATCCAGATCGGCTGCTTTCTTGGCCGGATACCATCCGAAGAAAACACCGGTAAAGGTACATACGGCGAACGAAAGCAATACACTCCAGGGCTGGATAAATACCGGCCAGTGGGCGACAGATTTGATGATGAAGCTGGCTCCACAGCCAAGAATGACACCTATCAGACCTCCGGTGATACTGATAAGGATGGATTCTATCAGGAACTGCGAGAGGATGTCTATTCCTCGTGCTCCAACAGACATACGCAGACCGATTTCACGGGTACGTTCGGTTACACTTACATACATGATGTTCATGATACCGATACCTCCTACTACCAGAGAGATACCTGCGATACAGGCCAGCAGGGTGGTCATCAGGTCGGTGGTGGTATTCAGCATGGAGCTCAGTTCCTGCTGGGTACGGATGTCGAAGTCATCATCGTCCGTTTCTTTCAGCTTGTGTTCCCTGCGCAGGATTCCGCTGATTTCGTCTACAGCTTCTTCAGTCATGTCTTCTGTCAGGGCCGAAGCGAAGATTCCGCTCAGGTAGGTCTGTGCCAGCAGTCGTTTCATGACGGTGGAATAGGGGGCCAGTACGACATCATCCTGGTCCATACCCATGGAGTTGTATCCTTTGGATTCCAGTACTCCGATAACGCGGAGCGGAATCTTGTTGCAACGGATAATCTTGCCGATGGGGTCACTACCGTCCGGGAAGAGGTTGTCGACGATGGTCTTACCGATGACACAGACTTTGGCGGCTGTCCGTTCATCGTTTTCGGTGAACATTTCGCCTTGCTCCACCTTCAGCTGACGGATTTTCAGGTAGTCGATGCTGACACCAGTAACGGAAGAAGGGTAGTTGTTTGGGCCGGCAATCAATTGTCCGGAAGAAGATACATTCGGACTGATGGCCGACAGGTACATACATTCGTCACGGAGCTTTTCGTAGTTTTCCAGCTTCAGCGTTTGCATGGATGAGGCATCCTGGCGAACACCGCCTCGCATGTCACCACCTGGGTGAATCATGATCATGTTCGAACCCATCTCGGAAATCTGTTGCTGGATGCTCCGTTTGGAACCTTGACCGATGGCAAGCATGGAGATGACCGATGCCACACCGATGATGATACCCAACATAGTGAGGAAGGCACGCATTTTATTGTTGGCCAAGGCCCGTAAGGCTATTTTAAAAAGATTCGTTCCATTCATTGTGATTTGTTTTTTAGATGATTGACTGTACGGTCGTTTGCATCTTATTCATCATCGTTTTTCGGAAGGGCAGCCAGTGCTTCGGCGGCCGAAAGAATGTGAGGGTTGACGCAGTCTTCGATGACATGTCCGTCCCGTAACCGGATGTTCCGGCTGCTGTATTGCGAAAGTTCCGGGTTGTGTGTCACGAAGATGATGGTTCTCCCTTCGGCATGCAGTTTCTGGAAAAGTACCAGAATCTCGAAAGAAGTCCGGGTATCCAGGTTACCGGTCGCCTCGTCCGCCAGAATGACTGCCGGGTTGTTGACCAGGGCACGGGCAATGGCCACACGCTGCATCTGTCCACCTGACATCTGGTTGGACTTGTGTTCCAGACGGTCGCCCAGTCCCACGGCTATCAGAGCTTCGGTGGCTCTGCGGCGACGCTCTGCGGCACTGACCGATGAATTGTACATCAGCGGCAGTTCCACGTTCTCTACTGCGGTCGTTTTCGGCAGCAGGTTGTAGTTCTGGAAAACGAAACCGATTTTCCGGTTGCGCAGTACGGCACGCTGAGGTTTCGACATGGTACGGACTGATACACCGTCCAGCAGATACTCTCCGCTGGTAGGGGTGTCCAGACATCCCAAGGTGTTCAGCAGGGTGGATTTTCCGGACCCGGAGGTTCCCATGATGGTCACAAATTCTCCTTCCTGTATGCTGAAGCTGATACCTCTCAGAGCATGTACCACTTCGTCGCCCACCAGAAAGTTCCGTTTGATATTCTGAAGTTCAATGACAGTCTTGCTCATAGTGTTCAAATTTAACCTCGGTTATTTTTTCTTGTTACGGTCAGGAGGACCAGGCATGAAAGGACTCCGTTCGCTTTCGCCTCCCGGCACGGCTTCACCCGTCATGACATCTTCGTTGCCTTTGATGACAGTCTCGGTCACAACAGCTGTTCCTTCATTGACGCCGCTCAGGATTTCTGTGTTCGTTCCGTCGCTCATACCTGTCTTGACCGGATGTGCTGTAAAGACATCATTTTCGAGTGTCCATACTTTGTGGCTGCCTTGACAGTCTTTGACGGTCCGTTTACCGATAATCTGTTTTTCCGGTGTGAAGCGGAGCGCTTTGTTAGGAACAACAAGTACATTCTCACGTACATCGGTGTAGATGGTCACGTTGGCAGTCAGACGAGGTTTCAGTTTCAGATCCGGATTGTCGGCGGTGATGACTACTTCGTAGGTTACGACTGTTTCTGTCGTTGTACTCGAGCTGCTGGAACTGCTGTTGGTACTTCCCAGACGGATTTGTTGTACAGTACCTTCGAATACATCGTTCGGATAGGCATCTACTGTAAAGGTACATTTGGAACCGTCTCTTACACCGGCAATGTCAGCCTCGTCAATGTCGGCTACTACCTGCATCTTGGTCAGGTCGGCGGCGATGGTGAAGAGGGTCGGAGTCTCGAAGCCGGAAGCTACGGTCTGTCCTTCTTCTACATCTTTACTGGTCACTACTCCGTCAATCGGCGAAGTGATGGTAGCGTATGACAGGTTACGTTCCGCCTTGGCCAATGCGGCCTGAGACTGGTTGTAGGTACTTTGGGCACGCTGGTAATTGTATACACATTCCTCGTAGTCCGTTTCACTGATCAACTGCTTTTCGTGCAGCTTCTGGTTCCGTTCATACAGTTTCTTCTGATATTCGTATTCGGCTTTGGCACCGTCAAAGGTAGCTTGTGCCGATTGTAGGTCGCTCAGCAGTGTCACTTTATCCATCTCGGCGATGATTTCACCTTTCTTTACGATAGAATTGTAATCGATATAAATCTTGTCAATGATACCGGACACCTGAGTACCGACCTCAACTTCGGTTACCGGTTCGATGGTACCTGTCGCGGTAATGGAGTTGCTGACGCTGCCTCGCTTGACAGGTTCGGTTGCGAAATCTACCTGGTTGTGGGCTTTGCTTCCACCGAAAGCCCAAATTCCGGCTGCTACAAGGATAATGACGGCAGCACTTCCGATAAGGATTTTCTTCTTGTTCATATGATGTATTTTTTAGATTTTAATGGGTTCTCCTGCATAGAAATCGAGCAGGGTACGATTCAGGATGGCCATGTATTTGGCCTGGATACGCTGCTGTTGGGCACTCAACAGGTTGTTCTTTTCTGTCAGCAGTTCTACGGTATTTTTCATGCCGAGGCTGAACTGTTCGTTTACCAGATCGAAACTGGTCTGGCTGCTTTTCAGTTTCGAATCGGCAGCTGCGAACTGCTGTTGGGCGTTCAGGGCATCCAGCCACAGGCTTTCGATGGTCTTATACAATTCTTTTTCCTGGTTGGTCAGTGACAGCAGACTGTTGTCGTATTGGATGCGTGCTTTCTGTACAGCTGTCTTGTTCTGTCGGTTGTCGAAGATGGGAATACTCAGGGTAACTCCCAGCATGTTGTTCCATCCGTACTTCATCTGTTCCGCCCAGTTGTTTTGGCTGGCATTGTTTGTCATACTGGAAGTGGAGGCTGATAAGCTGATTGTTGGAAGATAACCGGCTTTAGCCGATGAAATAGCCAGTTTGGCGTTTTCGATGCTGAGTTTGCTGCTTTGGATTTCCGGACGTTGTGCCAAAGCTGCCTGATAGATGTCCTGCTGGTTCGGCAGCAGCTGCATCACCTTCGTTTCATCCAGTGTAGGAATGACCAAATCCATTTCTGCCGTACCGTCCAGTTCCAGCAGTTGTTTCAATTGGAGCTTGTAGTCACGGAGTGAACTTTCCGAGGTAATCAGCTGGTATTCATCGTTGCTTACCTGAGCCTCCAGCTGAGCCAGATCGGCCTTTGAGATACTTCCTTCGTTGAACAATTCTTTGGCACGTTCGTAGGTCGCTTTGCTGACTTCCAATGTACCTTTGTTGATGGCAACCGATTCATCGGCATACAGAATTTGCAGATAAAGTTGGGTAATCTGTTCCTGTAGCGTATTGCTGGTGGTCGAAATGGCCAGTTCGGCAATGTCGCGGTTGGTCTGTTGTTGTTTGATGTTGTTCAACCGCTGACCACCGTTCCAGATAGTCCACTGGGCCCGCAAATCGTAGCTTCCGTTGTAGGTGGTCTTACTGTTACTGGTAATGATTTCCGTTCCGCTGACCGTAGCACTCTGTTCCTGGTAAGGGCGGTTTACCACGTTGTGACTGGTACTGAATGAGAGGCTGGGGAAGAGGGCTGCTTTGGCGCTTTTCACATCTTCTTCTGTTTCCTGGAGAGACAATCTGTTTTGCTGCAGCTGAATATTCTTTTCGAGTGCATAGGTTATACAGTCGTCCAGAGTCCACTGCTTCTTTTCTTGTGCACCAGCCTGCATGGCCAAGGCCATTGTGGCAATGAGAAATAAACTTCGCTGTTTCATAATCTGATTACTGTTTTTTGTTGTTACAAAAATAGGAACAACCCTAATCTTTCACAAAAGAGATAGATTGCTCCGCAATTAATCGGGACAAATCGTTGTTTTTTCCCGATAAATCGCTTTCTTTGTAATTATTATAAAAACGGTTTCAATGAAAAAACAGATTATTACCATTTTTCAATTTTATCGGGACGGTTTCCGTGAGATGACATGGGGACGGACATTGTGGTGGCTCATCCTGGTCAAGCTGTTTGTCATCTTCGTGATTCTGAAGCTTTTCTTTTTCCCTTCCTTCCTGAAAGGGAAGACCGAACAGGAAAAACAGGAATATGTAGGGACCGAACTGATAGACAGGGCGTTGGAAGAATCAAAAGAAATTCACTAATAATTAACTGTATCATTTAATTCTAAATTTTATGTTTGAAACGATTGACACATCGATGATTGATTGGTCTCGTGCACAGTTTGCACTGACGGCCATGTATCATTGGCTTTTTGTGCCTTTGACCCTGGGACTCGCTGTGGTGATGGGTACGATGGAGACCTTGTATGTTGTGACAGGTAAAGAGTTCTGGAAACGTACGGCCCAGTTCTGGATGAAGCTGTTCGGTATCAACTTCGCGGTGGGCGTAGCTACCGGACTGATTCTGGAGTTTGAGTTCGGAACGAACTGGAGTAATTATTCCTGGTTTGTAGGTGATATATTCGGAGCACCGCTGGCCATTGAGGGGATTCTGGCCTTTTTCATGGAAGCTACGTTCGTAGCTGTGATGTTTTTCGGGTGGAAGAAGGTGAGCAAAGGTTTTCACCTGGCTTCTACTTGGCTTACCGGACTGGGAGCTACCATTTCTGCGTGGTGGATTCTGGTGGCCAATGCCTGGATGCAGCATCCGGTAGGTATGGCTTTCAATCCGGATACCATGCGAAACGAGATGGTAGATTTCTTGGCAGTAGCTTTTTCGCCGGTAGCTGTCATGAAGTTCCTGCATACGGTGTTGAGTAGTTGGGTGTTGGGGGCCGTTTTCGTAATAGGTATCAGTGCCTGGTACTTGCTCCGCAAGCGTGAGACCGAATTTGCTGTTGCCAGCATTAAGGTAGCTTCTTACATCGGGTTGTTCGCTGCTTTGGTGACAGCCGGTACAGGCGACAAATCCGCTTATCAGGTGGCACACGTACAGCCGATGAAGCTGGCTGCTATGGAAGGCCTGTATGACGGAGGTTACAGAGAACCTCTCACAGTGGTGGGTTCTTTGAAGATTCCTTACATGCTTTCGTTCCTGGCTACTCACGATACGAACGGTTATGTTCCCGGTATCAACGATTTGTTGAACGGTGGGTACGAGCAGGCTGACGGTACAGTGGCTATCTCAGCCGAAGAGAAGATAGCCCGTGGAAAACTGGCTATTGAGGCATTGGGACAATACCGACAGGCCAAGCAGGCGGGCGATGAGGCTGCAGCAGGTATTTCGCGTCGTACTCTGGAAGAGAACATGCCTTATTTCGGCTATGGATACATCAAGGATCCGGCTACTTTGGTACCGCATGTGGGGCTGATGTTCTGGTCTTTCCGTATTATGGTAGGTTTAGGCTGTTATTTCATCCTCTTCTTTGCCGTGATGTTGTTCCTGGCTTACAAGAAGGAACTGGCCCGTTTCTCTTGGTTGCATCATATTGCCCTGTGGAGTATTCCGTTGGCTTACATTGCCAGTCAGGCCGGATGGATTGTAGCCGAAGTCGGTCGTCAGCCTTGGACCATTCAGGATATGCTTCCGGTGAATGCGGCTATTTCCCGTCTGGAAGCCGGTTCGGTACAGACTACCTTCTTCATCTTCCTGGTTATGTTTACCGTACTGATGATTGCTGAAATCGGTATCATGGTAAAGGCTATCCGGAAAGGTCCGGAACATGTATGATCGGGTATTATTCATTTAAATTCTAGGAAAATATGATGACTACAATCGATACAACCTATTTGTTTCTGCAGAACTACTGGTGGTTCCTGGTGTCTTTGTTGGGAGCGATTCTGGTGTTCCTGCTTTTTGTACAGGGAGGTAACTCCTTGTTGTTTAACTTGGGACGTTCGGAGATGGAACGTACCATGCTGGTCAATTCAACCGGCCGGAAATGGGAGTTTACCTTCACAACTTTGGTGACTTTCGGTGGAGCTTTCTTTGCTTCGTTTCCTTTGTTTTATAGTACCAGTTTCGGAGGTGCTTACTGGTTATGGATGATTATTCTGTTCAGCTTTGTCTTGCAGGCCGTTTCTTATGAGTTCCAGTCGAAGCTCGGTAACCTGTTGGGAAAGAAGACTTATCAGGTGTTTCTGGTTATCAACGGAGTTGTCGGTCCTGTGTTGTTGGGTGCGGCGGTAGCTACTTTTTTCAACGGTTCCAATTTCGTGATCAACAAAGGAAACCTGACCGATGAAATGATGCCTGTCATCAGCCTGTGGGCAAACGGTTGGCACGGACTTGACGCTTTCCTGGACCCGTGGAATCTGGTGTTGGGGCTGGCTGTCTTTTTCCTGGCCCGGCTGTTGGGTAACTTGTATTTCATCAACAATATTCGCAGTGAAGAACTGATTCCCCGATGCCGCCGGCAATTGATTTCGGATGCAGTTCCTTTCCTGATATTCTTCCTGGCTTTCGTTATCCGCACATTGTTGAAGGATGGATTCGCGGTGAATCCGGAAACAGGAGAAGTATATATGGAGCCTTACAAGTATTTCCAGAATCTGATACAGATGCCTTACCTGTTGGTATTGTTTCTGGTAGGAGTGGTAGGTGTACTGTATGGGTTAATCAGAAGTGTTTTCTGCAAGACGTTTACGAAAGGTATCTGGTTTGCCGGTATCGGTACTATACTTACTGTATTGGCTTTGCTGCTAAGCGTCGGTTACAACCATACGGCGTATTATCCTTCGTTGTCAGACCTGCAAAGTTCATTGACATTGGCCAACAGTTGCTCCAGTAAGTTTACGCTGGAAGTGATGGCTTATGTTTCTATTCTCGTACCGTTTGTGTTGGCTTACATCTTCTATGCCTGGAGGGCTATCGACCGTAAACCGATTACTCCGGAAGAAATGAGAAACGACGAGCATACGTATTGATAACAAGATTGTCTGATCATTTGCAAGAAATGGGCTGTGTCATCGCTTTGACACAGCCCATTTTGTGAATCAAGGTTTTGTCGGTGTTCCGAATATTCCTTATTGATGCAACTTCGTTCAAGTCGGCTATTGGTGGTGACGAGGGTTAGCGTACCCGTTCCAGTATTTCTTTGGCTGTTTTTCCGTCTACCAGTCCGTCTTCGCCGAAATGAACCTGACGTTCATTGAATCGCTTTTCGATTTCTTCAATAACCGTTGTACCGATGTTTTCTTCGTGCAGACGGGTGGTCAATCCCAGAGAGCGGAAGAAGGCTTCTGTCCTTTGAATGGTTTTTTCGATGCGTTCCTCTTCTGTGCCGGAGGTTATACCGAATACACGAGCTCCCAATTGGAGTAACTTACTTTTTTTCGGTTTCCGCAATACCCACATGGTACCCGGTAGAACGATTGCCAACGTATGTCCGTGGGTCAATCCTGTCAGAGCGGTGATTTCATGGCCTATCATGTGGGTAGACCAGTCTTCGGTTACTCCCAAAGCGATGAAACCGTTCAGTCCCATGGTGGCACACATCATGAAATCGGCCATCAACTGGTAGTCGTTTTTGTTTTCATGTATCTGTGGAGCGATTTCAACCAGTGTCTGAAGGATGCCTTCTGCCCAACGGTCCATTACACGGGATTCACCGGTTTTGGTCAGGTATTGCTCCATGACGTGTACGAATGTATCGGCCATGCCACAGGCTATCTGGTATGGTGGTAATGAGAAGGTGACTTCCGGATCCAAAATAGAGAACACAGGGAAATGAGCGTAGAAAGGATATTTCTCTTGGGTTTCTCGGCATGAGATAACTGCGCCATTGTTCATTTCAGAACCTGTTGCCGGCAAAGTCAATACGGTAGCTAAAGGAACGGTATGTGTAGCGCTTCCTTTCTGTACCAGTTCCCAGGCGTCACCTTCATACAGCAGACCGGCAGAAATCAGTTTTGTACCGTCAATGACGGAACCACCTCCTACAGCCAGCAGAAAATCTACGTTTTCTTCTTTACACAAGGCAATGGCTTTCCGCAGGGTCTCGATGGCTGGATTGGGCTCTATTCCCCAGAATTCTACTGTCTGATAATCTTTTAAGGCAGCTTTCACCTGGTCGTATACTCCGTTTTTCTTGACACTACCACCCCCGAAGGTAATCATTACTTTTTTCCCGGCAGGGATTTCTTCGCTCAATCGGGCGATAGTACCTTTTCCCATAATCAGTCTTGTCGGGTTCTGGAAACTAAAGTTATTCATCATGATGTTATAAGTTTAAATGAATGTTGGATTTCTGAAAACAAAGACATGTTCCCATTTGTTTTCCTATAAGCAAAAATAAGGATTTTTTTGTATCCGCAGCAAGGATGTAATGCCTTTTATGATGTATCTTTGTGCAAATACGTGCCCCTGAATATACCTATAAGTGGGGATTGTAAACGCTGATTGAATTTACTTATTTTGCACTCAAGAAAAATATGAATAGTGTATTGACCATGTTTAGACCAAGAACGTACAAGCCTACCGATAAGATGAGTGACCTCATCTGCGAAAATTATGTGATGCTCCAAGTGTTGAGCCGTTTCGGGCTTTCGTTAGGTTTTGGAGACAAGACGATACAGGAAGTATGCGAAGGAAATGGAGTTGATTACAAGACCTTTCTCATTGTCGTGAATTTCCTGCTCGAGGACAGTGACCGGATGCAGGATCATTTGAAGGACCTTTCCATTCCGGCGTTGATGAGTTACCTGAAGCAGGCGCATCATTATTTTCTGGACTTCCAGTTGCCGGCTATCCGTCGAAAATTGATAGAAGCCATCAGCGGTTCGCCGGAACAGCAGGTTGTCTTTCTGATTATCCAGTTTTACGATGCTTATGTGGCTGAGGTCCGTAAGCACATGGAATACGAGAATCAGAAGGTTTTTACTTATGTAGAGCAATTGCTTCAGGGGCAGAATCCGGACGCTTATAACATCGGAGTGTTTGCCCGCCATCATGATCAGATAAATGCCAAACTCACGGAATTGAAAAATATTATCATAAAATATTATCCGACCAACGGTGACAACCAACTGTTGAATGCGACTTTGTTCGACATATTCAGTTGCGAAGAGGATTTGGCCTCGCATAATCGGGTAGAAGATTACTTGTTTGTGCCTGCCATCATGGAGTTGGAAAAGGAGGTGAAATGAAATCTCAGGAAACAATACATATAGCTGTAGCCGATACTTCAATCATTGTCCGGAGCGGGCTGGTTGCGGTATTGAAGCGGTTGCCCGATTTGAATATTCAGACGATTGAAGTGACTTCCAAAGAAGGGTTGCAGCATTGTATGGATGCACATCGACCGGATTTGCTGATTGTCAGTCCTCAATTTAAAGGCTGGTTTGACTTGGACGGGTTTAAACAGACTTATGGAGTGCATGAACTGAAAGTCGTGGCATTGGTTTCGGTAGTAATGGATGCCAATCAGCTGAAGGATTATGATGAGCAGATTAATCTGTTCGACGATGTGGAAAAGTTGACCCAGAAAATCTCTTCGCTGATGAATGTTGCTGAAGAGGATGAGAATGAACTCGACACACTGAGTCAGCGGGAAAAGGAAATCATCGGATGCGTGGTAAGAGGAATGACCAATAAGGAAATTGCCGAAAAGCTGTTTATTTCGGTACATACTGTCATTACCCACCGCCGGAATATTACCCGGAAACTGCAGATTCATTCTGCTGCAGGTCTGACTATCTATGCTATCGTGAATAAGCTGGTAGAATTGGGGGAGGTCAAGATGAACCTTTGAATTTGATTCTGGCCACTGCCTTATCTGGATTGTTTCTAAATACCTAATTTTAGGTATTGCCTGATTGGCTGAAACCCGGTATCTTTGCAGTGTTAGTCATATAGAAATTACGTAAACCACAAAAGTAAAAGAAGTTAGTTATTAGTTGGGTGCGCCCTGCGAAGTGATTCGCGGGGCGCACGCATTTTAGGTTCTTGGAAAGGTTCTCTTTCTTTTTTCGGCAATCTCTTTTTTCATTCATGAATATCCTATAAATTTGTTGTTTGAAAACCAAAAACTGAAATACAATGAAAGTAGGATTGTTCATTCCCTGCTACATCAATGCAGTTTATCCTCAAGTAGGAGTAGCTTCATACAAGCTGCTGAAGAGTTTGGGCGTTGATGTGGACTATCCGCTTGACCAGACCTGTTGTGGACAGCCGATGGCCAATGCCGGATTTGAAGATGAAGCGGTGGAACTTGCCAAACGTTTCGACCGTCTGTTCGAACATTATGATTATATCGTAGGGCCGTCGGCCAGTTGTGTGGTGTTTGTGCGCGACCATTATGGTAATTTACTGGCGAAAGAACAGCACCGTTGTGCCAGTGAAGGGAAGATTTATGATATCTGTGAGTTCATTCATGATGTGGTGAAACCTACTTCTCTTGCAGCCTCTTTCCCACATAAGGTCAGTATACAGAACAGTTGCCACGGTGTACGTTTGATGCATTTGTCTGCTCCCAGTGAACTGAATATTCCTTATTATAACAAATTGCGTGATTTGCTTTCATTGGTAAAAGGCATTGAGATTGTGGAACCGGAACGTCCTGATGAATGTTGTGGATTCGGAGGTATGTTTGCCGTTGAGGAACATGCGGTTTCCGGTCGGATGGGGCGTGACAAAGTACAGCGTCATATCGATACCGGTGCTGAATATATTGTAGGTGCCGACAGTTCTTGTCTGATGCATCAGACCGGTATTATTAACCGTGATCACCTTCCTATCAAGACTATCCATATTGTTGAAATCTTAGCTTCCGGATTATGAGTACAAAACATTCCATTGCAGCCGAGAAATTCCAGGAAAACCGGGAATTGGCATCCTGGCATGACCAGACCTTGTGGATGGTGCGTGCCAAACGAGATAAAATCAGTAAAGAAGTACCAGAGTGGGAGAGGCTCCGTGACATGGCCTGTGCCATCAAGCAATACAGTAACAGCCACTTGGACTTGTTGCTTCAGGAGTTCGAAAAGAATGCTATCGCCAATGGCGCCCATGTTTATTGGGCGAAAGATGCCGATGAGTATTGTTCGATTATCCACCATATTCTGGAAGGACACCACGTCAAGCATTTCATCAAAAGCAAATCCATGCTGGCAGAGGAGTGCGGGCTGAATGAATATTTGGAGGAAAAGGGCATTGAGGTTGTGGAAAGTGATTTGGGTGAGCGTATTCTTCAATTGATGCATAAGCGGCCGAGTCATATCGTCATGCCTGCCATTCATATCAAGAAAGAGGAAATCGGTGAACTGTTTGTCAAGGAGATGGGGACTGAACCCGGAAACAATGACCAGACGTATCTGACCCATGCGGCCCGTAAGAACCTTCGTCATAAGTTTATTGAAGCCGAGGCTGCCATGACAGGAGCGAATTTTGCGGTTGCTTCGACCGGCGAATGTGTTGTCTGCACCAATGAAGGGAATGCGGACATGGGAACTTCACAGCCGAAGTTACAGATTACTGCTTTCGGAATGGAGAAGATTGTACCCGACCGTGACGCATTGGGTGTTTTTACCCGTCTGTTGGCCCGTTCGGGAACAGGGCAGCCGATTACCACCTATACTTCTCATTACCGGAAACCGCGTAAGGGTGGTGAGCTGCATATCATCATTGTAGATAATGGCCGTAGTCGGATTCTGGCCGATCCGGACCATGTGAAGACACTGAACTGTCTACGCTGTGGTGCCTGTATGAATACCTGTCCGGTTTATCGCCGGAGTGGGGGATATTCCTATACTTATTTCATTCCCGGACCGATTGGCATCAATTTAGGAATGCTGAAGGCTCCGTTGCATTATTATGATAATGTATCGGCTTGTTCGCTTTGTCATTCCTGTCAGAATGTTTGTCCTGCCAAGGTCGATTTGGCCGACCAGATTTACCGTTGGCGACAGAAGCTTCACGGTTTAGGTGTGGCCAGTTCTTCCAAGAAATATCTTTCCGGTGGAATGAAGATGCTGATGGAACATCCTCATCTCTTCAATCTGGCACTGAAGAGTGCGCCGATAGCCAATGCGTTACCTCATTGGATGGTATATAATGGACTGAACGACTGGGGCAAGGAGCATGAGATGCCGGAATTTGCCAAAGAGAGCTTTAATGAAATGTGGAAGAATAACAAAGTGAAGTGATCATGAGCAGTAGAGAAGATATTTTGCAGAGTATTCGTCGGAATACAAGAGTCCGTTATGAAAAACCGGATTATTTGCCGCTGGAGCAAGAAGCAATGACTTATCTCGATAAATTGGCCCGCTTTCAGGAAGTCATGACTCAAGTGGGTGGTCGTGCTGTCATCTTGCAGGAGGGCGAAGACTTGAATACAGTTATCCGGAAATTGTATCCGGAAGCGGTACGGGTGGCTGCCTGTATGTCTGAAGTGACTTGTGGTACGGGAGTGCAGCGTCTGTCATGTGCTACTTTCCATCCGGACGATGTGGAGAAACCGGCTGATTTGGATGGAACGGATTTGGCCATTATACGGGGTAGTGTAGGGGTTTGCGAGAACGGTGCTGTGTGGATTTGTCAGGAAGTTGAGCAGCGTGCCGTTTATTTCATCTCGGAAGCGCTGGTGATTCTATTGGACCGGAAGAATCTGGTGAATAATATGCATGAGGCCTATAAACGAATCGATACTGGCGATTATGGATACGGAGTCTTTATCTCCGGTCCTTCCAAAACGGCCGATATCGAACAGGCATTGGTAATGGGAGCTCATGGAGCCCGTGATGTTACCGTTATCCTGCTGTAATAGTCGATATAAAATATAAGGGCGATACCATTGGATTTGTCTTTGGTATCGCCCTGTATTGTTTCAGAATTTATCTTTTATTTAGAAGATACGTCCGCTTAGCCGGAGTTTCAATACCGGATAAACTGTCAATTTGTTGATGAGGTCTGTGTATTCATTATCAGCTTCATCTACCAGGTTACCTAAATCTCCTGTATCAGAATATACTTTGGGCGTTCCATGGAATTGAACACCTACTTCAAAAGCTACGTTGATTCTGTTTTTAGGTACGAGGCGTCCGATACCTAAACCCAAATAAGGACGGAAACCGGCAACCTTCAATCCACCGGATACATTACCGTTTTCATCTACCGGAATGGTATAGTCACCGATTTCGATACCATAGTCACCTCCATCCGGCAAATCATTGGTATGTCCTGTGAGCTGTACCAGTTTGCTTCCACCGAAATAAGCACCGGCTGCCACAAAGAAACTGGATGATTTGAACGGATAAACGTTCAATAACAAGTTTCCAGATGTTCTTTTTAAGGTTCCTTCTGCATTGAGGGTACCGTAATAAGGTGTACCATTAGCTTCACCGCTGACGTCTACATCTCCATTCATGGAGAAGCCAGGCATAAAGTCAACACCAGCTCTTAATGCCAGATAATTACCTATAGGAGTGGCCACATCAAAACCGATACCTGTAGTTCCTACATTCAACCCCACCGCAACAGAATTAAAATACCCATAATTGTGTTCTTGTGCATACAGCTTACTGCTTCCTATTCCAGCTAGCAGTAGCAAACAACTAAAAATAAATCTTTTCATATTCATTAAATAATAGATGGTACAAATTTAATATTTATTTAACTTTCTTCCAAATGAATATCTTATAAATTGTATCTATGTGGTTGGATTTATATACTATACAGGTTTATTTGTTTGTTAAGTGGTTAGAATTAAATCAGTTTATGTATACAGTTTTAAAGAATTGTTGAAATAGCTTTCTGGCTTCCTCTAACTGTTCGGGCGTATTTTGTTTTACATCTTTCAGTTTGTATTCCAGGTTCATCGCTTCATACTTGTGGACTCCGAGTGTGTGGTATGGAAGAATTTCCACACGCTGTATCATCTGGTAATGCTGGAAATGTTGTCCCAAAGCTTCGATGTCTTCCTGGAAGAAACTATAGCCGGGCACCAGTACGTAACGCAGCCAGAACGGTTTCCCGTGTTCCTCCAGCCAGGCTGCAGTTTTCAGAGTCTGCTCGTTGCTGCGGCTGGTCAGCGCCTGATGGCGTTCGTTATTGAACTCCTTTACATCGAGTAAGACCAGGTCTGCCAGGGTGAAAAGCTCTTCTACGTCTTTGTTCCAGATGCCTCCATTGGTATCTACACAGATGTGGATACCGGCCTCTTTCAGTTGACGGAACAGTGGAACCAATGCCTTGGCCTGGAAAGTCGGTTCACCTCCACTGAAAGTGATTCCCCCTTTCTTGCCGAAGAACGGTTTCTGGCTCACAGCCATCCGTACGATTTCTTCGGGAGTGGTTTCTTTGCTTTCTCCTTTGGCATCGATGGTATCAGGGTTGGCACAATACAGGCAACGGAAGTTGCAGCCTTGCAGGAACACAACCAAGCGTATGCCCGGTCCGTCGTAAGTACCCAGTGATTCGTAGGAATGTACTCTAATCATAGTCATAATAATTGGAATGAAAAAATAAATGCCACTCAGGAGACAAAGCTCCTGAATGACATTTGTATCGATAAAGTAGGGATGATTACATGCGTTCGTGGAAACTGCGTGAAATCACTTCCAGCTGATGTTCACGGCTCAATTTGATGAAGTTCACGGCATAACCGGAAACACGGATAGTCAGCTGCGGATATTTTTCCGGATGTTCCATCGCGTCTTCCAGCATTTCACGGTTCAGTACGTTCACGTTCAAGTGGTGTGCGCCTTTCACAAAGTAACCGTCCATCATAGTCACCAGGTTCTCAATACGGCTTTCCTTGTCAACACCCAAGGATTTCGGAACGATGGAGAATGTATTACTGATACCGTCCTGAGAGTCACGGTAACGCAGTTTGGCTACCGAGCTCAGCGAAGCGATGGCACCGTTCTTGTCGCGTCCGTGCATCGGGTTGGCACCTGGTGCGAAAGCTACACCTTTGGCACGTCCGTCCGGAGTAGCACCAGTCTTCTTACCATACATTACGTTTGAAGTAATGGTCAGGATAGAAAGGGTCGGTTTGGCATTCTTGTAAACCGGAAGTTTCTTCAGTTCCTCGTCGAAGTAATAAATCAGGTCTACAGCCAAGTGGTCTACACGGTCATCGTCGTTACCGAAGCAAGGATATTCTCCTTCGATGTCGAATCCTTCAGTTAGACCGATATCGTTACGTTTGGCAGTTACTTTCGCATATTTGATGGCGGACAGAGAGTCGACTGCGATTGACATACCGGCTACACCGTAAGCCAGGTTGATGGCCGGGTCAGTATCTACGAAAGCCATCTGAGCCTTTTCGTAATAATACTTGTCGTGCATGTAGTGAATGATATTCATTGCCTCATTATATACACGGGCCATTTCCTTCAGTACCTTCTTATAGTTAGCCAACACTTCTTCGAAGTTAAGTTCGTCGCTGCTCAACATCGGGATATCCTTCACCATCAAAGTACCGGTATTTTCGCAACGTCCGCCGTTGATGGCCAGCAACAGAGCTTTGGCCAGGTTGCAACGTGCGCCGAAGAACTGGATGTGACGGCCGATATCCTGGTAAGATACACAGCAGGCGATACCATAGTCGTCCGAGTTACGTACTTCGCGCATCAGCTCATCGTTTTCGTACTGGATGGAAGAAGTGTCGATAGAAACCTGTGCGCAGAAATCCTTGAAACCTTCCGGCAGCTGCGGGCTCCACAGTACGGTCAAGTTCGGTTCCGGTGACGGGCCGAGGTTGTACAGGGTCTGCAGGAAACGGAACGAAGTCTTGGTCACTTTGGTGCGTCCGTCATTGAAGCGTCCACCGATGGCTTCGGTCACCCAAGTCGGGTCGCCGGCGAAGATGTCTGTATAAGCCTGCATACGCAGGTGGCGTACCATACGCAATTTGATGACGAACTGGTCAATCAACTCCTGGGCATGCAGTTCGTCCAGACCGTTATGAGCCATATCGTATTCGATGTAGATATCCAGGAAAGAAGAAACGTTACCCAGTGACATGGCGGCACCGTCCTGCTCTTTTACAGCAGCCAGATAAGCCATGTATACCCATTGAACAGCTTCGCGGGCATTTGTTGCCGGACGGCTTAAATCCAGGCCGTACTGTTCGCCCATAATCTTGATTTCCTTCAGGGCCTTGATTTGTTCGGCTACTTCTTCACGCAAGCGGATGCGTGCATCAGTCATCGGTCCGGTCAGATGGCGGAGGTCGTTCTGCTTGGCTTCAATCAGACGGTCCAGACCATACAATGCCAGACGGCGGTAGTCACCGATGATACGTCCACGGGCGTAGTTGTCAGGAAGACCTGTCAGGAATCCCAGTGAACGGAATGAGCGGATTTCTTCAGTATATGCGTCGAAAACACCGTCGTTATGTGTTTTCCGATAATGTGTAAAGATATCTTTTACTTTAGGGTCGACTTCCACACCGTTTTCACGGCAGGCTTTTTCTACGACTTTGATGCCACCGAAAGGTTTGATGGCGCGTCGGAGCAGTTCATCGGTCTGAAGTCCGACAATCACTTCGTTCTCCTTATCTATATAGCCGGGAGCAAAAGAAGTGATGGTTGATACGGTCGATGGGTCCAACGAGCGTACGCCGTTGTTTGCACGTTCTTCGGCCAACGCTTCCAGACATTTGTTCCATACTGCTTTTGTTCGTTCGGTCGGACCGGCCAGAAATGATGCATCGCCTTCGTAAGGAGTGATGTTCAGTTTTACGAAATCGGTTACATTGATTTCATGGTTCCAGCGTCCTTCTTTAAAGTTCATTGTCATAGGTGAAAAGTTAAGGGGTTTTCTATATCTGCTGCAAAGTTACATAATGCGTTTTGATTACACAATACCTAGAATTAGTTAGATTGTTAAATTGAAATAATTACAATTTAAAGATGCCGCTCTATCTTGGCGGAAGTATTAATCGCTTTACTATCAGATTCCTATTGAGGGGCTTGTTAAAAGCGGATAAAAAAAGTGTTCAAAATGTTTGCACATCTCGAAAAGTCCCTCTATATTTGCACCGCGTTTGAGAGAAAACGCAACCGAAACTTGGAGTTTTGGAAGTTTGGGTGAGTGGCTGAAACCAGCAGTTTGCTAAACTGCCGTACGGGTAACCGTACCGGGGGTTCGAATCCCCCAGCTTCCGCTTCCATTTCCAGAGATACTCCCGCAGATTCATTTCTGTCGGGAGTTTTTTATTGGGTATGTGCCTGTTTCCAGAGGCTTCCGCAGCCTTTTGGCCCCAGTAATTCTCATCTTACATTGATAATCGTTTGTTATTTTTCTCCGTTACATCCGCAGCATCCTTCTTCTCCGCAGGTATGTCCTGTCCGTTCACATTCGATGGTACTGTGATGGATGCCTTTCTCTCGCAACGCATGTTTCAGGGTGTGGGTGACACTCTCCAGTTCCTCCAGGTCTTTCAGGACGATGTGCAGGGTAGCGGCATTCTCGGTGGTACTCACTGCCCACACGTGCAGGTGGTGCCAGCTTTCGATTCCCGGTACTCCATTGATTGTTGCTTCCACTTCCTGCATGTCGATACTCTCCGGAACTCCGTCCAATGTCAGGAATAGGCTTTCCTTCAGCAGGTTCCAGGTAGATACGAGGATGATGAAGGCTATGCAGAGTCCGATGACAGGGTCAATCCATTCCCATCCCGTATAACTGATAATCAGTCCCGAAATCACGACACCTACAGAAACCAGCGTGTCCATCGCCATGTGGAGGTAGGCTCCTTTCACGTTCAGGTCGTTTCCTTGTTTCTTCATGAGCAGCCAGGCTGTCAGTCCGTTTACTAGTATGCCGGCTCCGGCGACCCACGAAATCACTTCGCCCGATACCGGTTCCGGGTGGCGGAGCTTGTAGACGCTTTCTATCAGGATGGCACCCACAGCCACCAGCAGGATAATGGCATTCACTAAGGATACAAGAATGGTACTCTTCTTATAGCCGTAGGTGAAATGTCGGTTGCTGCGGTGCAGGGCCATGCGGATGGCAAAGAGAGAAAGCAGCAGGCTGAATACGTCGCTGAGGTTATGTCCGGCATCAGAGAGGAGCCCCAAGGAGTTCGTGTAGAGGCCGGCGCCGGCTTCTACTGCTACAAACAGCAGATTAAGTATGATACAGGTGATGAAGATACCGCTCAGTGTAGTAGGAACGGCATGATGGTGATGATGGTGGTGATGTGCATGTCCGTGTGAATGTTGGTGCTGGTTTGTTTCCATGGTTTTTCGGCTTATTGTTATCTGCCACAAAGGTAGAAGTTTTTTCCGTGTGTTGAGCCGCTGAAGGTAGAATAACAACCCGGTTGCATCCGGAAACTCCGGTTACTAGAGAAGCAGGTTTGTATATAATCGGTAGCAGATTCCGGGAAATGACCGTTACGAAAGAAAGTAACCGATGAAATATCCGATAAATTTGTTTGCAGGAAATCAAAACAGTTCCTACATTTGTTGTAATTCATGAAAATCTCATTTTGATGACAGATGAAGAAAATGTTATGTCCGCAGTGTAAGATAGCTGCCATGTATGTAAAGAACGAATCAGGAGAACGTAGATTGGTGTATGTCACCGACCAGGCTGAGGTGATACCGAAGAATCCCGATGAGACATTGGAAGGTTTCGACGTTTCGGAGGTCTTTTGTCTGGGATGTTCCTGGCACGGTTCTCCCAAGAAATTGGTCAGATATTGAAATGGGGGAGGTAAGCAATGAGGAAGTGTAGATTATGGATAGGGTGTATCGCCTGGTTGTGTCTGTCGGCTGGCTGTTCATCGGGTGGGGGGCAGGAAGATGTGGCCGAACCGGTTCAGGACGTCGTGTCGGCTCTGAACGATATCCCCAAACTGTATCTGGTAGAGGCCAAAGTAGATAAGGTACTTCTGATGAACGACCAGGAATGGTATACCATCGGTAACCGTAAGTGCATGATTCCGGTGACGGCACAGGTTAAGGCCGGCATTGATTTGAGTAAGCTGAAAGATATCCGGATAGAAGGAGAGGATGTATACCTTACGCTTCCGGCGCCTTTCATTGAGATAGAAAGCTCCGAAATCAAACACGATGAGGTGCAGACCTCCGTGGGATTGTTGCGCAGCAATTTCACGCAGGATGAGTTCTCGCAGTTCGCCAATCGCGGCCGCCGTTCCATCGAGCAGGCTTTGCCCGGCATGGGACTGGTGGAGCAGTGTCAGGACCAGGCGCGTACCATGCTGTCTCTGATGATTCGCAAGCTGGGTAAGAATCCGGTCATTGAGGTACCTCGATACAATACGGAAGAAGTGAAGAAAATGATTATCTATAAGGACAAGCAGAAATGAGTAAGAAGAATCTTTTTCGGATAGTGTTGCTGGTGGTAATCATCTTGGTTGCAGGGTTGGCAGGATATCGTTGGGCCTCGATGGAGGACGATGAAGTATCCCGTGAACCGGTAATGGAACCTACCGCTGTCATTGTTGACGAAGTACGTGCCATTGCCCAGTTGAGTGTGCTTACCTGCTACAAGGATATGGTGGTGAGCCGTGAAAAGAAAGTGCCCGGCATTCTGTTCGACTCGAAATGCCGGATAACGGTGGTCTATCCTTGCCGTATGAATCTGGGAGTCGATTTGTCCGAACTCCGTAACGAGGATGTACAGATGGATGCTTCCACCGGCCGTATTACCGTGCAGCTTCCTCCGGTCCGTATGCTGAATAAGGATGGGAAGGTGGTAGACGAACTGGCACGGAAATCCATTTCGGACGGCGATACGAAGGTCTGGACACCTGTGGATATGAAATCCATGCGCGATGAGGCCGAACGTCGCTTCTTGGACCAGTGTAAACGTGAAGGCGTATATACTAAAGCCCGTCAGAAAGTAATTGATACGGTCGGACGAATGTTGCAATCTATTGGATACCAGAATATTACTATTCTGTCTCCCGAAGACTGACAGCGACCGGTTTTCGATGGAAAAAACGTCCTCACGTTTTGATTGAAACGTCTAGACGGATGAAAGAAAACGAACGTTTGTTTCAAGGAAGACGAACGTTCGTTTTTTTGCTTACTTGAAACCGGAATGTTTCTATAACAACGACATGTCCCGTTCGTTCGTCAGGTTGGGCTTCTGCCTACAAGAATAAGGATTAATCTGCCTATCCGCACAAACATTTCAATAAAAAGGTCGCCATCGGCTGTCTGTCAACAAAAAGCATCCACAAATACGCAGCGTTGCTTCTTTCTTTCACTATTTTTAAATAAAATAGGATGCGGCTCGGCATAGTTAAACCGAAAAACTTTGTTTTTCGTTTGTCTCTGCTCTCGCCTTTCACTATTTTTGAATAAAATAGGATACGGCTCGGCATAGTCAAACTGAAAAACTTTGTTTTTCGTTTGTCTCTGCTCTCGCCTTTCACTATTTTTGCAAAAACAATCACTTATCACAGAGAAGCCATGAGCAAGATTTATCCGGTAGGCATACAGAGTTTTGAAAAAATACGTGAAGGCGGTTATTGTTACATCGACAAGACTTCGCTTATTTACAGCCTGGTAAAATCCGGGCAATATTACTTCCTGAGTCGTCCACGCCGCTTCGGTAAGAGTCTGCTCATCTCTACACTGGAAGCTTACTTCCTGGGAAGGAAGGAACTCTTCAAGGGACTGGCTATGGAAGGATTGGAAAAGGACTGGACTGTACATCCTGTTTTGCATCTCGATTTGAACACACAGAGATATGATACACCCGAAGCACTGACCAACGTACTGGAAGAGAACCTGAGCTATTGGGAAAGCCTCTACGGTGCTTCGGAGAGTGAAATCGGAGTAGCCCGCCGCTTCAACGGCATCATCCGCCGTGCGGCAGAGAAGACAGGACGGAAAGTGGTGGTGTTGGTGGACGAATATGATAAGCCCATGCTCCAGGCTATCGGCAACGAACCGCTGCTTACCGACTACCGCAATACGCTGAAAGCCTTTTACGGCGCGCTGAAGTCTAATGACAACTACCTGCGTTTCGCCCTGCTGACGGGTGTGACGAAGTTCAGTAAGGTCAGCGTGTTCAGCGACCTGAATAACCTGATGGACATTTCCATCGACGACCGGTTTGCCAGTATCTGCGGCATCACGGAACACGAACTGCATACCGATTTCAAAGAAGATATCCTGACGCTGGCCCAGAAAAACCGGATGACAGAAGACGAAGCCAAACAGCAACTGAAAGAACAATACGACGGATACCATTTTGTAGAAGACAGCGAAGACATCTACAACCCGTTCAGTCTGCTCAACACATTTGCCAAGATGAAGTTCGGCAGCTACTGGTTCGAAACAGGCACGCCTACTTTCCTCGTGGAACTGCTCCAGCGCAGTAAGTACGACTTGCACCGTCTGACCGAAGAAATGGCTACTGCCGATTCTCTGGGCGGCATCGATACGATGGAAACCAATCCCGTCCCTATTCTCTACCAGAGCGGCTACCTCACCATCAAAGGGTTCGACAAAGAATTCAGAACCTATGAACTGGGCTTTCCCAACAAGGAAGTGGAAGAAGGTTTCACCAAATTTCTGCTACCCAACTATGCGTCTCTCACTTCGGGCAACCCTTCTTTCGAGATAAGCAGCTTCGTCAAGGAAGTACGCAGCGGCAACATCGATGCCTTCATGCTACGCCTCCAGAGCTTCTTTGCCGATACGCCCTACGAGCTGGCACGCGACTTGGAACGGCACTACCAGAACGTGCTCTTCATTGTCTTCAAGCTGTTGGGTTTCTACACTCAGGCAGAATACCACACGTCCAACGGCCGCATAGATATGGTGGTGAAGACCGACCGCTACATCTACGTCATGGAGTTCAAGCTGAATGGAAGTGCCGAAGAAGCCATCCGCCAAATCAATGAGAAAGGCTACGCCGCTCCCTTTGCCTCCGACGGCAGAACCCTTTATAAGATAGGTGTAAATTTCAGTAACGAAATCCGGGGGATAGAGGGATGGATTGTCGAAGAATAAACAGACACGGGAAAAAGTTCCTGACAATATCATCGTGAAAATCTTACGCCGACATCTGCTTTACACTTTCCTGTTGAGTTCTCTTATTCTGGCCATAACTTAATGACACCTTGCACGCTTTCATCCGTAAACAGGCAGGACGGCAGGAAAGTCCCAGTCTTGGCATCATGGATTCCAGAAGCGTAAAGACTTCCGTAAGCATTCGGCCAACTACAGATATTGAACCTTTATATACAACAATAGCGACTGTCACTATGAAGCTAATAGTTGCAGTCGCTATTGTCTTGTTGAACCTATATGTTGTAGTCAGCGCTGGCCCCCGGATTCCTCCTTTTGTTTTGTCAATGCACTTTCCGGATGTTGCAGTTTCCATTTGTGTGGAAGCAGTTCCAGTAGTTCCTCATGAGTTGCCTTTTTATAATAAGGCATTCGGGCGATGACATCATTCAGATAATCCCTTGGGTTTACATCATGTTCCTTACAGGTGGCCAGCAAGGAACAGATGACGGACATATTGACCGCTGCCTCATGATTGCCGCAAAAAAGATAATTCTTCCGTCCTTATGTTGTACACTACATAACCGTCCCAAAGTAATTGGCCGGATGGCATTTTCCGCCAGGTTGTTGTCCAAAAGCAGGCGTCCGTCCTCCAGGCATCTCATCATGTTGTCCCACCGGGTATAGGCATACGAGACAGCTTTGCCGATTAGCGATTGGGGACTGTATTTGATGCCTTCCGTTTCCATCCACGTCTTCATGGCCTCCATGATTGGGCGTGTCAGTTCTCGGCGTTTCGCTTTGCGTCCGTCGAACGACAAGCCCGCCTTATCGCAGCAGTGCTCAATCCTGTACATGTACTGTATCTGGGCCAGTCCATATTCGGCTTCCTTTTTGTTTTCACCCAAGGCATGCTCAAAATCACGACGGATATGCGCCATGCAATTGACCAGCCGCACGTCGGGGTTGGTCTTGAAGGCTGTCTCATAGCCTGCAAAACCGTCGCATTGAAGGTATCCTTTGAAGCGGTATTGGCTTGCCAGTGATTCGATGACTGATCCGGCCCGGGATCCCATGTCATAATGGAAGATGACCAGTTTTTCCATGACCGACCTGACCATCCAGAGGTATTCCTTTTCCGCCTTGTGCTTTCCTCTGTTGATGACCGGGATGGTGGTCTCGTCCGCCTGCACATAGTCGCAAGAGAAAACCTCTTTCTTAAGCGACTCATACAGGGGCTTCAGCAGTTCTACCGTCTTCTTGAACCATCCGTCCAGCGTGCTTTCCGTAAGGCCTTTCAGCCCGAGATGCCTGTATTGCCGTATCTGACGGTAGAACGGGACGTGGTATTCATACTTCTGAAGCAGTATCTCGGCAAGCAGGCTGGTATCAGCGATGCACTTGTCAACAGGCATCAGCGGCATGGGGGCAATCTCCACTCCTTTCTGTCCAGCCGGAGGAAGCATGGTGCTGTCCTTGAGTGCATATTTGGGACGGATGATTTCCTTGACGTAAAGCATGCCCGGCTTGTGTTTGACGACTTTTGTTATCTCTTCGCCTATTCTACGGTATAAAGACAGGTCAACACCTGTCGGTTCTATTGTCTCGGTCTCCAGTACGGGTAAGTCCTCTATCATTTTTCGGTTCTGACGATTCTGCTTCCGTACTTCCGCCGATTCCTTTTCAATCTTCCCAACGGCTTCGTCGCGCTTTTCTTCCGCCTGATGTTGGAGTCCGGCAAACTCGTCTGCAAAAAGATCGGGGATATTAGGGTCATATGCGCGAAGCTTCTCCGATTTACGCCCAAAGAGCTGACGGTTCAGCCATGCGACCTGAGCCGTCAGCTCCTTGATGCGCGCCTGCAGTTTTTCATTCTGCTCAGCCTGTTTTTTATTAGTGGCAGACAATGAGGCAATAGAGGCATTCAGCCCTTCTATCGTCTTGAGTAATATAGCTTTTTCATCCATTGCCTGTCTCTTTTTTACTGATGTAAAGATACTAATTATTAATGGATTATACAATAATACCAGCACTTTTTTCAATAAATGACATGTCATACATGGTACTCCTTACGCTCTGCCCTGAGTCGCCGGAGCCTCTGCCCCGGGCTTTCCTGAATGCCCTCGACCATCCTTACCAGGTCACGCCATTCCATGGGATAACTGTCTGATTCCGGGTCGTATTCCGGCAGTTTGAAGCGTCCGGCCTCCAGACGTTTGACGTACATCACCATGCCGCCGTCTTCCGCATGAAGCAGCTTCATAAGCCTGCGGTTGGAGCCGATGAAGATGAAGACATCGCCGTTCTTCACCTCACTTTTCATCTTTTCATGCACCACCCCGCACAGCGAACTGATGCCCTTGCGCATGTCCGTCCTGCCGGGACACAGGAAGTAGCGCATCGTGTCGTTCAAGTTAAATGCATATTCCGGTGGATACCCGTTCAGCATTTCCGGTGATATCCGTTCAGTCCCCAGTTAGTATTCAGTATCGTTGGCAAAGTTAATACTTCTTTCTTAGGCTCTCTCCTTTGAGGTCAAATTTTATTGCCTTATGCACGATTCTGTCCAGACAGGCTTCTGCAATGAGCTCGCTTTGGAACACATCATACCAGTCTGCAACGGGAAGCTGACTGGCCAGAATGAGTGCTTTCCGGTTGTACCGGTCATCTATGATCTGTTCAAAGTCATGCTGTACTTGTCCGTCCAGCTTGACCATCCCAAAATCATCTATGATCAGAAGGTCATGTGCATTCAGCTTACGGAAGAAGTTTGTCTCCCGTCCTTCCAGGTGTACAAGCTTCAGGTTCTCGATGAGCATGTTCATCGTGAAGTACAGTACCTTCCGGCC
>ENA-OOXA01000010-OOXA01000010.1-human-gut-metagenome-genome-assembly--contig:-NODE-10-length-138313-cov-10.747219_pt1 | contig 138313 bp, 107 predicted proteins | sample MGYA00241581_ERZ501331 | MGnify/ENA primary metagenome ERZ501331 (study PRJEB25962, sample SAMEA2042982) | human gut metagenome | biome: human gut; feature: human-associated habitat; material...
TATGCCGATTCTATGTTTAATTTTAATTTATCGGTAAAAATTTACCGAAGTATTGACTACCAAAAGAAACAAAAAAATAATAAATAACAGATGTCATTTTATAACAAACAATCTGTATGTGAAAATAAATCAAACAAAAGTCAATAAGCGATATATTTATAAATCAGCTATGTATGAAAAGATCTAATTTAACAACAAAATAATGACATCCACAAAACCTGATAAATTATAAGCTTCTCATTTCAGAAAAATAAAAAATCGTTTCTTCCTTTTTAGATTAAAACAGGCAGAAACGACTTTTCTATGATTATTGCATCGAGGTATCAAATCATGTTCCGGAAAGGAGGCTTCACCACTTTCGCTTTCAGATGACGTCCGCGATTATCCAGATAAATCTCCGTATCCGGTTTGGCAAATGCAACCTGTACATATCCTAATCCGATTCCGATTTTACGGGTTGGCGACATCGTTCCGGATGTTACATTTCCGATAACATTTCCCTCTCCGTCGGTCAGTGCATATCCATGACGAGGAATACCACGGTCTATCATCTCAAAGCCTACCAACCGGCGAGTTACACCTTCTGCCTTCTGTTTTTCCAGTGCCTGACGATTGGTAAAATTCTTGCCGTCGACAAATTTGGTAATCCATCCCAAACCGGCCTCCAAAGGAGAAGTAGTGTCGTCTATATCATTGCCATACAGACAGAATCCCATTTCCAGACGAAGCGTATCACGTGCTCCCAGTCCGACAGGTTTAATACCATATTCAGCTCCGGCTTCAAATATAGCATCCCAGATACGATCGGCATCCTGAGGATAAAAATATAATTCAAAACCACCCGCACCGGTATAACCTGTATTCGAGATTATCACATTCGGCACTCCGGCAAAATCACCTACACGGAAGGTATAATAAGGTATTTCCGAAAGATTAAGAGAAGTGAGTTTCTGTAAAGTATCAATAGCCTTTGGTCCCTGAACAGCCAACTGAGCAATACGGTCGGATGAATTTTCGAGTTCAGCCCCTACCGTATTATGAGCCACACACCAGTTCCAGTCTTTTTCTATATTAGCTGCATTGACCACCAGCATATATTTATCGGGTTCATAAAAATAGACAAGCAAGTCATCGACGATACCTCCGGTTTCATTTGGGAAACAAGTGTACTGCACTTTTCCCAGAGTAAGTACAGCCGCATTATTGGATGTAACCTGCTGAATAAACTCAAGTGCATGCGGTCCCTTCACCCAAAATTCTCCCATATGGGAAACATCGAATACTCCTACCGACTGACAGACTGTATGGTGTTCATCAAGAATACCCGAATACTCGATAGGCATGTTATAACCAGCAAATTCATGCATTTTGGCACCGAGAGCAATATGCTTCTCGGTAAAAGGAGTAGTTTTCATCAGATAGAATGTTTAAGGTTAATATTTTATATAATCACCACAGATTCCTAGCTTTCCTGTAAAAACCGACGGCTCATCTGGAAAAGCCAACAATCTGTGGTGAGATTGTGATAAATTTCTTTATCGGATCAGCTTTCTTAGTATCTCTTGGCAGTCAGTTCGGCTATCTTGACAATCACGTTCATAGCCTTTTCGATAGACTGAATAGGAACAAATTCGTAGCGACCGTGGAAATTCAGTCCGCCGGCAAAGATATTCGGACAAGGCAATCCCTTGAACGACAACTGAGCACCGTCTGTTCCTCCACGGATAGCCTTCACTTTCGGTTCCACTCCGGCTTCCTGCATGGCGGCAAAAGCAATATCGATGATATGCATCAACGGCTCTACCTGCTGGCGCATATTGTAATACTGATCTTTAATATCTACCCTAACCGTACCTTCGCCATATTTTTCGTTAACCTTTTCAGCACATTTCTGCATAAAAATCTTACGTGCCTCAAACTTCTGGCGGTCGTGATCGCGGATGATATAAGATACAGTAGCCTGCTCTACCTCACCTTCCATACCGATCAGGTGATAGAATCCCTCATATCCTTCGGTTGTAGCCGGTGTTTCGTTTTCAGGCAGCATACCTACAAACTCGTTAGCTACCAGCAGCGCATTAATCATCTTTCCTTTAGCATAACCCGGATGTACATTTCTACCCTTTACATGTACCTTGGCAGCAGCTGCATTGAAGTTTTCAAACTCCAGTTCACCTACTTCACCTCCATCCATTGTATATGCCCATTTACATCCGAATTTTTCTACATCAAACTTATGTGCTCCCAGTCCGATTTCTTCATCCGGATTGAAGCCTATGCGAATTTTTCCGTGTTCTATTTCAGGATGTTCTTTCAGATATGCCACAGCAGCAATGATTTCGGCAATACCAGCCTTATCATCAGCTCCCAGCAATGTACGGCCGTCGGTTACAATCAGATCCTCTCCTACATGATCGAGCAGTTCTGGAAACTGCTTGGGAGAAAGAATGATTCCCTCTTCCTTACACAGTGTAATATCCTCGCCTCCATAATTACGGACGATATTAGGATTTACATTTTCTCCCGACATGTCGGGGCTGGTATCCATATGAGCTATGAAACCGATTGTAGGTATATCTCTATCTACATTTGCAGGAAGAGTGGCAAACAGATAACCATTGTCATCCAACGAGATTTCCTCCAGTCCCAATGCCTCAAGTTCTGTTTTCAGATATTTGGCAAAAACCATTTGTTTGGGCGTACTAGGAGTTACACCGGTTGACTCGTCAGACTGTGTGTCGAAAGTTACATACTTCAAAAAACGTTCTATTACTGTCATTATTCTTTCGTTGTTAATAATTCTGTTGTGTAAAAATAGGAAATAGCTTTCGAACAGCCAAACGCATTACCATTTTTTAGCCGTTATTTATAAACGATACTCCCGTTTTAGCATAAAGCAGTTAAAAACACATACCATACCACAAAGTCTTATAAAAAGACGGGAGCTATAACGCTTTTTTTCTTACTTTTGTCATCGAAATTTATAATTTATGAAAAAAATAATTCTACTGTGCACCGCATGCTTGCTTACCATTGCCTGTCTTGCTCAAGAACCCACAGGCATCTTTGCAAGCGATACGCTTTCCACTCCATCTTCAAACATCAAAAAGAAGCATCAGAAAAAATCAGCAGAACGCAATTTACACTATAACATTCTGGGAGGTCCGAGCTTTAGCCCAGACTTCGGTCTTCTGGTGGGAGGTAGTGCGCTGATGACATTCCGTATGAATCCACAAGACACAACCATGCGGCGCTCTGTACTGCCCGTCGCAATGGCATTCATGTTTAAGGGAGGGCTGAACATCATGGTTAAGCCTCAGCTTTTTTTCAAGGATGACAAGTTCCGCATCTTCGGACAGTTCAGCTATAAAAATACTCAGGAAAATTTCTACGGAGTAGGATACAGCACAAACAAGGACTATGTGCGCAGCGATACTACCAGTCAATACCGGTACAACGGTATACAGATAAACCCATGGTTTCTGTTCCGTATAGGAGAAAGTAATTTCTTCGTCGGTCCGCAAATCGACTTGAACTACGACAAGATAACCGATCCTGCCAAGTATCTGACAGAACAGGAAGATTACAAAAGAGCCGGAGGAGGTACAAGCGGATACAGTAATTTCAGCTCCGGACTGGGATTCTTGCTGACTTACGATACACGAGATGTTCCCGCCAATCCGTACAAGGGAGTTTATCTGGACTTCCGTGGAATCATGTATCAGAAATGGCTGGGAGGTGATGACAACTTTTATCGCTTCGAGTTCGACTACCGACAGTACAAATCAGTTGGTCAGCGAAAAGTGCTGGCATGGACGGTGCAGACCAAAAATGTTTTTGGAAACAACATACCTTTAAATAAATATGTGCTTAGCGGTACACCTTTCGATCTGCGCGGTTACTACATGGGACAATACCGTGATAAAAGCTCGCACATCGCTTTGATGGAATACCGCCAAATGTTCAATACTGATCAAAGCAACTGGATAAAGAAGATCATTCATCACCTGGGTTTCGTGGCCTGGGGAGGAGCCGGATTCATGGGACCAACTCCCGGAAAAATTGAAGGAGTATTGCCTAACGCCGGAGTAGGTCTGCGCATAGAAGTGCAGCCTCGCATGAATGTCCGATTGGATTTTGGACGTAATTTCATCAACCGACAGAATTTGTTCTATTTCAATATGACAGAAGCATTCTGATACAGTGTAAACCTGCTTCAGAAGTCTATAAAAAGAATAAGCGCAGAATCCATCCGGAACTACCGGAATTATGGATTCTGCGCTTATTTCATATCAGAAAAAGCTGTTTAAAAGTGACTTGAACCGTCGAAACAGTGTGTGCACACCTTGCATTTCGGCAGACCGATAGCCTCTATCAGCGTTTCCAGTGTATTGAACTTCAATGATGTCAGTCCGAAGCGGGCACGGATGCGTTCTACCAGTTCCTTGTATTCAGGTGAGTCGGTAGTAGCATACTTGTCCAGCTTAGCATTTTCATCACCTTCTATTTCCTTAATGATACGGCGGGTAATCAGTTCCATATCGCTCTTTGAAGAAGTGAAACCGATAAACGGACAACCGTAAATCAGCGGCGGACAGGCAATACGCATGTGAACCTCTTTAGCTCCGTAATCGTACAACACATTCACATTGTCACGAAGCTGGGTACCGCGTACGATAGAGTCATCACAGAACAGAATACGCTTACCCTGCAACATGGCACGGTTGGGAATCAGTTTCATTTTTGCCACAAGCGAACGCATAGCCTGATTGCTGGGAGTAAAGCTACGTGGCCAGGTTGGTGTATATTTCGCAATGGCACGATGATAAGGAATACCCTTTCCTTCGGCATATCCCAATGCCATACCTACACCTGAATCGGGAATACCGCAGGCACAGTCCACTTCCGACTCATCGGTCTTACCCATTTTGTAACCGCTCATGAAACGAACTTCTTCTACATTACGTCCTTCGTAGCAAGATACCGGAAAGCCATAATAAACCCACAGGAACGAGCAAATCTGCATATCTTCATTCGGTTTGCGAAGCTGCTCCAGTCCGTCAGCACGCATACGGATAATTTCTCCCGGACCTACATAACGGTCGATTTCGTAATCCAGATTGGGCAGACTGCTTGATTCGCTGGTAGCTGCATAAGCACCATTTTTCTTTCCTATCACAATCGGAGTACGCCCCCACTTGTCGCGTGCCACGATAATGCCGTCTTCTGTCAGAATCAGCATCGAGCAGGAACCTTTGATTTTCTTGTAAACATTTTCAATACCGTCTACAAAATCTTTTCCCTGTACAATCAGCAATGCAATAAGCTCTGTCTGGTTTGTTTTTCCCAAACTCATTTCCGCAAAATGCATATTTGCATCGAGCAAATCTTTTTCAAGTTCAGCCACATTGTTAATCTTCGCAACCGTTACAATGGCGAATTTTCCAAGGTGAGAATTTATCATGATAGGCTGAGGATCGGTATCGCTGATTACACCTATACCCGACTTGCCTCTGAATTTTGGAAGTTCCGATTCAAACTTGGTGCGAAAATAAGAACTTTCCAGACTATGAATAGAACGAACGAAACCTTCGCCTTCCGAATATGTTGCCATACCGGCACGTTTCGTACCTAAATGTGAGTTATAATCCGTACCGTAAAATAAATCGGTTACGCATTCAGCCATTGAGACTGTACCGAAAAAACCACCCATTCCTTTTTTATTTTATAATTAATAGTTCGATTTTCGAGTGCAAAAATACGCAAAAGACAAGAAGTACAGAAGAATGCAATGCGAAATCTTAATACGGTATATTGAAAATTTTCACTTCAAATGTTTTACAGAAGACTAAAGATTCAGTATATTTGTTTTATTACCTGCTTATTAACCTCTCTAATAATCAAACAAATGAGAAAGATCTCACTTACAAGGTCCGCGTTAGTTACCGGATGTATCCTTATCTCTTCCATACCGCTTCAAGGGAAAGCAAAAAATCTCTTTCAGGAGCAAGACAACCGGATTACTGGATTAATCGTTTCGAGAATCACAAATACTTTGATACACACCAAGCATCTGTATTCGACTCAGTCAACATAAAGGCTTTATTACAGCAGAAACAACCAAGCAATATTCCCGAAAAAGAATAAACCTAATAACGGAATCCATTTTCCGCTATCAGGATACATCATACCACAGGCATGATTGCTGATATAATGTTTTTTAACAAATAAACATAGGGGGATTCGGTTGCTTTGACGTTTATATGAAAAAGACATTAAAGACTTTCAGTCAAATCCGAGAAAACAATTATAAACCCAAACCATTACCTGCATGACAAAGATTATTTTACCACTAGACTTTCTTTTTTGGGGAGGCATGCAGACTGCCGCATGTGGCGATGAAGAACGAATGACTGAACCGACTGTTTCATCTGACCTTATGCCGAATCAGGGCAATCAGGAAATTCCTGCGAACGAATTGCAACAGTACATAGACTAAAATGTTAGTTGACAAACTGACATTTTGCATATTTTTCCCTTCGAGATTCATTTCTTTTCAGCCTGCACCGAAGTCGATATTTTCAAAGGAACAATCTCGAAGAGATGCTGCTCATAACCAAGATGATAGATAAAATTTTAACACTTTATGAAGAACAAAACAGCTCCTTCCAGAAACATTAAAGCACCTTTTTTAAGGGTATCTGTACATGTTACCGGAAGAGTCAGCCAACTTATCGAGTCATTTTTTTAATTTATCTCGATGTTTTTTTAATTTTCCACAATATTTTTCCAAAAACATGAGGAAGAAATACGCATAAAAACAGACTTTTCTTTTATCTTTTATGCAGGAATCTGAATAATTTTTCAGTTTTCACTAGCTTACTTTTCTCTCGAACAACAAAATTTGATACAAGCCATGTCAATAATCTTCCGTTTTTCCTAACAAACAGACAACCGTTATCGCTTTATGCTTTCTTTTAGAATCCGGTTGTATACCTACGGCAAAGCCTGACTGAAAAATTTTAATAAAAAAGCTGGAAGTTTTTTAAACAAAAACAGAACAAGATTGTTTTATATGCAGAAGAATTAAAGAGGAAAACGATTAGACTAGACTAATTTTATGTACACAAATGTCACCGCTACAACACCGGTGACATTTTTTTTGCACTTAAATAAATTCTTTGGAGGGAATAAAAAAGAAAAAGGTTGGATTCATATTCCAACCTTTTCGAGCCTCTTGTCGGATTCGAACCAACGACCCCGAGATTACAAATCACGTGCTCTGGCCAACTGAGCTAAAGAGGCGGGGGTGGGTAAGCTTACTATATCGCGCCGCTACAACCAACTACCTTTGCTGCGATCAAGCCCTGGAGGATTCGAAGGGAGCTGGCCGTATGGGACTTACCCGTGTCTTTTGCTTCCGAGATACCAAACTTGCGCTTGTTTCTCGATTGCGGGTGCAAAGGTAGACATTTCTTTTGAATCTGCAATACCTTCCGCAAAAAAATTGCTGTTTTTTCACCGGAAACACGTTTTTTTCGGGTTTTTCATTCCTACAACGAGCGAAAAAACGTACTTTTGCATCCATAAATTAAACCACCGCACATGACACAGAACCAACCAATCAGTCTGCAACAGACCGCCATGTATTTCGGAACGCTTATGGGATTGTTCTGGATTATCAAGTTCACTTTCCTGCCGTTGGGATTCACCATCCCGCTCCTGCAACTCCTGTTCGTGTTGCTCACCTTCTTTGTTCCGATACTGGGATACCTGTATGCGCGCAAGTTCCGCAACCGCTATTGCGGAGGAAGCATCACGTTCTCGCGCGCGTTCGCCTTTACGGTACTGATGTACCTGTTCGCAGCCCTGTTGGCCGCCGTGGCGCATTACATCTATTTCCGCTACATCGACAACGGATTCCTGATAGACAGCTACATCGGCCAGCTGGAGGCGATGAAGCCTACCGCTACGGAAGAGCTGAAGGAAAGCATCGACCAGTTCATCGAAGGATTCAGCCTGATTTCTTCGCTCTCTCCCATCCAGCTGACTTCCCAGCTGATTTCGCAGAACTTCCTGTACGGGACACTGCTGGCACTGCCTACCGCCCTGCTGGTGATGCGGAGAAAGCGCCAATGATTTTGACTTTGATTTTTTTATTAGCATTATGGATATATCTGTTGTAATACCTTTATATAATGAGGAAGAATCCCTGCCGGAACTCTACGCATGGATTGAACGAGTGATGAATGCCAACGGCTTCAGCTATGAAGTGATTTTCGTGAACGACGGAAGTACCGACGGCTCCTGGAACGTCATCGAGGAACTGAGCCGGAAACACGAACAGGTGAAAGGCATCAAGTTCCGCCGCAACTACGGGAAATCGCCGGCACTCTATTGCGGATTCGAGAAGGCACAGGGCGATGTGGTCATCACCATGGACGCCGACCTGCAGGACAGCCCCGACGAGATTCCGGAACTGTACCGGATGATTACCCAAGACGGATACGACCTGGTTTCCGGATGGAAGCAGAAACGCTACGACCCGCTTTCGAAGACCATCCCGACCAAACTCTTCAACGCCACGGCACGTGCCGTATCGGGCATCCATAACCTGCACGACTTCAATTGCGGGCTGAAAGCCTACCGCCGCGATGTGGTGAAGAACATCGAGGTGTACGGTGAGATGCACCGGTACATCCCCTACCTGGCCAAGAACGCCGGATTCACCCGGATAGCCGAGAAGGTGGTACACCACCAGGCACGCAAGTACGGAAAGACCAAATTCGGCCTGAACCGCTTCGTGAACGGTTACCTGGATCTGCTGAGCCTCTGGTTCCTGTCCACCTTCGGCGTAAAACCGATGCACATCTTCGGTTTCCTGGGCTCCATCATGTTCATCCTCGGATTCATTTCGGTCATCGTCGTAGGTGCCACCAAGCTCTATGACATGTATTGCGGCAATCCCTACCGCCTGGTTACGGAAAACCCGTACTTCTACCTGGCGCTGACCACCATGATTATCGGAACCCAGCTTTTCCTGGCAGGCTTCCTGGGCGAACTGATTGCCCGCAACTCCAGCGAGCGTAACAAATACCAAATCGAGAAAGAACTGTAATACGTATGAAGAAACTACCGGTTATCGTATGCATCCTGCTGGCCTTCCTCTGCATCCCGGCCTGTGAGGTAGAGGAATGTCCACCCAACGCCCTGTCGTTTGCCAAGTTCCAGCTGGTGAACCAGTACGGACAAGCCATCAGCTACCTGGATACCCTCAGCGTCATCGGACAAATCAAGGCCGATGTGACCCGCTACGACACATTGGCCGACGGTACCCTGAAGGAAGTCGTCGTACACGATTCCCTCATCAGTGACACCCTTGTCAACCGGGAGACCAATGTGAGTACCCTCAGCATCCCGTTGAGCTACGACGACGAAACCATCATCACCCTCGTATACAACAACACGTACAAGGACCAGTTCACCATCCATCACCGGAACATCCCTTACTTCATGAACCTGGATTGCGGAACCATGATGTTCTACGAGGTGACCGGCGTCACTGCCGACCAGATACGCATGATGGACTCCATCGTCATCACTAACCCGAATATCGACAACAATGAGAAAGAGAATTTCAAACTATATTTTACCGCTGCTACTGAGTAGTCTGCTGCTCGTGCCGGTAGCGGGACGGAGTCAGACCAAATTCGAGAAAGTGACCATCATCCAGGAAAAGGAAAAGGTTCCGTTCTACCAGGGGACAGCCATCGGAGTGGAGGTCGCTGGTCCCATCAGCCACCTGCTGGGAAGCGACATCCTCAATTCGGAAGTCCAGGTGCAGAGCAACCTGAAGAACATGTTCTTCCCGACGGTAGAAATCGGCTACGGAAAAACGGACTCCTTCAACGAAGACACCGAACTGTCCTACAAGACCTCGGCCCCGTACTTCCGGGTAGGTCTGGACATCAACGCCCTGTACAAGAAACCCCACCTGCCGGGCTGGCTGCTGGTAGGTATCCGCTACGGATTCACCTCGTTCACCTACGACGTGAAAGGCCCTGCCATGCAGGACCCGAACTACGGAGGCATCATCAGCATCCCTTTTGATTATCCGGGACAGAAAAGCAAAGCAGGCTGGATAGAAATTGTCTGTGGCATGAAGGCCAGAATCTACAAAGGGTTCTGCATGGGCTGGAGTGTGCGCTACAAGAGACGGCTCAGCATCACCGCCAATGAGAATGCCGAGGCCTGGTACGTCCCCGGATTCGGAAAGAACGGCGAGACCAGCTTCAACTTTACGTACAACCTCATCTATAACCTGCCGTTCTAACCCATGAGTGCATTCGAAATCTGGTTATTGGCCGTCAGTCTGGCCATCGATTGCTTCACCGTGTCCGTTACCAGCGGCATCATCCTCCACCGCATCCGGTGGGGTACTTTCCTGAAGATGGGCTTCTTCTTCGGGCTTTTCCAGGCCCTGATGCCGTTCATCGGGTGGCTGGGAGCCAGCCGCTTCAGCAATCTGATAGAAGCGTACGACCACTGGATAGCCTTCGGCCTGCTGGCCTTTCTGGGTATCCGGATGATCCGTGAACATTTCAGGAACGAAGAGGAAAGCAGCTTCGACCCTACCCGCCTGAAGGTGATTCTCACCCTGGCCGTAGCCACCAGCATCGACGCCCTGGCCGTGGGAATCTCGTTCGCCTTCACCGGCTACCGGAGCCTGGACTCGCTGGCCTTCCCGCTCACCGCCATCGGCATCGCCTCGTTCGTGATTTCCATCATCGGAAGCCTCATCGGGGTTTTCTGCGGCAAACGGTTCAACCTGCGCATGGAGCTCTTCGGCGGGCTGGTCCTTATCGGCATCGGTGTGAAGATACTGATAGAGCATTTATTTACAAACGTTTAATTCTAATTTGTATATGGCAAACAAACAACTCAGATGGCAGCTCCCGTTCCTCGTGGTACTGATTGTAGGTACCGTACTGATTCTGCGGAAACAGGCGCCCTACCAGACCGACCAGGGGATCGTGTTCGGAACCATCTACAAGATTACGTACCAGTCGGAAGAAAACCTGAAAGATGAAATCGAAGCGGAACTGAAGAAGGTGGACAACTCGCTTTCTCCGTTCAACAAGGCTTCGGTCATCACCCACATCAACGAAAATACAGACCTGACCGCCGATTCGCTCTTTACGGAGGTCTTCCTGCTGGCCAAACAGATTTCCCAAGAGACTCACGGCGCCTTCGACATCACGGTAGCTCCGCTGGTGAACGCCTGGGGATTCGGTTTCAAGAACGTGGCACAGGTGGATTCCATCATGATAGACAGCCTGCATCAGTTTGTCGGCATCGACAAGGTAGAGCTGATAGACGGCAAGGTTGTCAAGAAAGACCCGCGTCTGATGCTGGATTGCAGCGCTATCGCCAAAGGCTATGGAGTGGATTGTGTGGCCCGTCTGCTGGATAGCAAGGGCATCCGCAACTACATGATCGACATTGGCGGAGAACTGGTGATGAAGGGCGAGAATCCGAAGATGGAAACCTGGAGCATCGGTGTGAACAAGCCGATAGACGATTCCTTGTCGGTAAACCAGGAGATTCAGGCTGTATTGAAACTGACCAATGTGGGTCTGGCTACTTCGGGCAATTACCGGAACTTTTATTACAAGGGAGGCAAGAAATATGCCCATACCATCGACCCGCGCACCGGTTATCCTATCCAGCACAACATTCTTTCGGCTACCGTGGTAGCTCCGGATTGTGCCACCGCCGACGCATACGCCACCTCGTTCATGGTATTGGGTCTGGATTCGGCCAAACAAATCTGCAACGCTCATCCGGAACTGGACGCGTATTTCATCTATACTACCGATAAGGGAAATACGGAAATCTATTACACCACCGGCATGAAGCAATACCTGCAACAACACTAACCGTTTCTCCGGTCAGTAAAACGTCCGTTCGTTTTCATCAGAACGTCCGTTCGTTTCAACCCAAAGGAACGTTCGTTTTAATCAAAATGTCCGTTTGTTCGAATCAAAACAAACGGACATTTTTTGTCTCCGGAACTTGAAATGATATCAGGACGCACGGACCGTGCGTCCCTACTTATGGTCATCACTTATTAATGCGAGCTTCCGATGTAGAGGAAAATCATACCCAGCAAGACCAGCAACAGGTCGATAACCTTGCTCTTAAGATTCTTCTCGTGGAAAATCATGGCACCGAAAAAGAAGGAAACCAACACACTACTGCGACGTACCATCGATACGATGGAAATCATGGAACCGTCCAGACTCAGGGAATAGAAGTACACGAAATCGGCCGCCGAAAGGAACACGGAAATCAGGATAATGCACCAGTCCCAATGGAAGGGAGTCGTGGTTTTCCGCTTGGGCCACCAAAGGAACATCAGCACACTGCCCATGAGGAAGAGCTGATACACGTTGTACCAGGCCTGCACCACCATGTTATCGAACCGTCCCATCAGGTACTTGTCATACAGCCCGCTGACGGCTCCCAGCAGGGCAGCCAGCACAATGAACCAAATCCACCGGTTGTGCTGGAAATCAATGCCTTCCTTCTTACCCGAACGGCTCAGCAGGAAAAACGAAACGATGGCCAGCAATACACCAATCCACTGATACAGGTTCAGGCGCTCGCCGAATATCAGCAAGGCTCCCACCAAGGTCATGACCGGACGGGTAGCGTTGATGGGGCCTACGATGGTGAGCGGCAGGTGCTTCATACCGAAATACCCGAAGGTCCACGAAGAAAGGACAATCACCGATTTCAGAAGAATGTACCGGTGTACCTCCCACCCGGCATCGGGCACGAAGAAGATGGTCTGTTGCAACCACTCCGGACGAAAATGGGAAATGAGGATGAACGGTAGGAATATCAGACTGGAAAAAAGGGTGTTCAGTCCCAGTACGGGAAGTACGGCATTGCCTGCCAACGATTTTTTCTTGAATACGTCATAGAAGCCCAGCAACGCCGCCGAGCAGAAAGCCAAAAGTAACCACATAGTCTCATTAATTTTCAGCCTGCAAAATTAGGGAATAAAGCCGTGCTACACAAGCATACCGCCCGGAACCTTGTCACATTTTTTCCGGGAAAACCATCGTTCGGAGGAAATCAGCGGGACGGAACGGGCGGAAACGAAATGCGGAAGCGGGTCAGACCGTCGGGATAAGTACGGAGAGAGAAAGTACATCCGTGCTTGGTCAATACCTCGCGGATGAAAATCAGGCCGATACCCTGTCCGTTCGGCTTGGTGGAAAAGAAGGGGCTGAAAAGCTTGGCTTCCACCTCGCGGCTGATTCCTTTCCCGGAATCGGCTATCTCCAGCGTGACGGGCGAGGCGGTGGTACGGATGTAGATATCGCCACACTCACCGATACTTTCCGCTGCATTCTTGATGATGTTCACCAGTACCTGCTCAAACAGGACGGTATCTATCCGCACCGTAGGGTTCTCGGGACAAAGTTCGTTGTGCAGGGTAATCCGGCGGTCACGACACACCGTCTCCATAAACATCCGGCAAGCGGTCACTCTATCATTCAGACGCACCTGTTCCAGACTGGGTTCCGGTATCTTTACCACGTTGGCGAAGTTGGTGATGAAACTGCTCATCCCGTAACAACGCTCCACACACACTTTCATTACTTCCTGTATATCCTCGGTATCTTCCATGTCCTTCAGGGCCTCGCCTACCGTTTCCAGTGTAGAAGTGATGCCGGCGGTAGTATTGTTCACCTCATGGGCTATCATGCGGATAACCTTTTCGTATGCTTTCTTTTCGGCTTTTACCACTTCGGTAGTAAGACTTTCTATCAGAACAAACGGATGGGCGAACCCACGGTCTATAAACGAAAGCCGTGAACAACGGTAAATCATGGCATCACTCAGACGGATGGTATCGGAGGTATCTTTGGGCAGACGGGCTATCTCTCCGGCCAACGGAGCATCCAAATCCTGAAAACGCCTGCCTGTCAATTCATCGGTTGCCGTATAGCCCAGAAAACGCAAAGCCGCCGCATTCAGCATGGAAATTTTTCCGTCGAAATCCAGGATGACCACTCCCATGGGAGAGACGTTGATGAGCAAATCAAGAAAACGGTTCTGCTCCCGAAGCCTGAGACGTTCATTCTTCAGCTGGTCCATCATGCGGTTGAACATATCGACTATACGGTCTGCCTCGGCCTGTCTGACCGGTGCCAGACGGCTGCTGAAATCCTGTTCGCGGAGCAGATCCATACCGTTGGCAATGCTATTAAGCGGCTGGACTACCTTCTGATAAAAGTAGACCAGCACAATGAGGCTAAGGGTAACCACTGCTTCGCTCACATATACCAAGGTTCCTTCTTCCCTCAAGACGAAGAAAAACAAGATACTCCAAGCCCCCAGTAACAACAAGGTCAGCAGAAAGAACAAGGTTTTCAGTTTCATCGGCTTCCGGTATTAATCGTTGAACGAAATGCCGTATTTCTCCAGGCGCCGGTACAAGGCTGCCCGACTGATTCCCAACGAAAGAGCGACCTGAGACAAGTTGTTGCCGTGAGCCTCAAGCGCCTGCAAGATGGTACGTTTTTCCAGTTCCTCCAGCGTGAGGCCCTGTAAACTTTCCGTAGCAGACACGCCGGGAGCGGACGGATGATACTGGGCCTTGAAATCGTCGGCCGTGAGTTGAGGCTTACCGGATACCAGCAAGGTACGCTCCACCAGGTTCTTCAGTTCGCGGATATTTCCCGGATAAGGCAGGCGGCTCAGGTACTCCAAGGCATCGGAGGTCAATTCCACCGGAGAAAGCCCGTCGACCCGGCAACGGCTCTCGGCAAAATGACGCGCCAGCAGGGGAATGTCTTCCCGTCGTTCGCGCAAGGCCGGCAGATGCACGGTAATGAGGTTGATGCGGTAAAAAAGGTCTTCGCGGAAAGTATGTTCGCGCACCATCTGTTCCAGGTCGGCGTTCGTAGCACAGACCACCCGCACATCCACTTTCCGCGGACGGCTTTCGCCCAACGGCTCGAAGGTTTGTTCCTGTAACACACGGAGCAACTTCACCTGGCACGACAAGTCCAGCTCACCGATTTCATCGAGGAAGATGGTCCCCTTATCCGCCAGTTCGAAACGTCCCTTGCGGTCGGTCACGGCATCGGTGAACGCTCCTTTCTTATGTCCGAACATCTCGCTCTCGAACAAGGTCTGCGAGATACCACCCAGGTTGACCTTCACGAACGGCTTGTTCCGACGGGGGCTGTTCAGGTGGACGGCTTCGGCTATCAGTTCCTTTCCCGTACCGCTCTCGCCCGTGACCAATACCGACGCTCCGGTACGTGCCACCCGTTTCACCGTGGCCAGTACGTCCAGCAACGCCTTGCTCTTGCCGATGATGCGGCTCCGGTCGAACCCGTCATCGTCAGTCACCGGCGCATCGGCCGTCTTGTCCTTGGCCGTGAGCTCCAGGGCGGTCTCGATGCGTTGCATCAGGGCCGCGTTGTTCCAGGGCTTCGTAATGAAATCGAAGGCTCCGGCCTGCATCCCCTGCACCGCCAACGGAATACTCCCCCACGCCGTCATGAGAATGACCGGCACATCCGGACAAAAGAGCTTGACCTGCCTGAGGAGCACCAGCCCCTCTTCGCCGTTCGTGGAAAGGCTGAAGTTCATATCCATCAGAATCAGTTGCGGCGTAACGGAACGGACCGTCTCGATGGCTTCCTTCGGACCGGAAACCGCCTGAACATCGTACTTCGCCCGCTTGAGCATGAAGCTGAGCGAAGAACGGATTGCACTATCATCATCAATTATCAGTATCATAACCCTGCAAAAGTAAACATAATTCCTCGAATCCGGAGATTCATTGTCTGACAATCTTCTCAAAATCGGCATCGATTCCCGTACCGGAAGCAAAGTCCCAAAGCGTCAGGCTCCGCAACTGGTAGTAGTAATACCAGTAGTAGAAAAGCTCGTTGATGTGCTTGCGGCGTGCCTCATCCTTCTGAGTCTGAGAGTCGTTCAGGTCGAGTGTGGAAATCTTTCCGATGAGGAAGGTCTCTACGTTGGTATGGTACCGCTTCCGGGCGATGCGATCGGCCTCATCGGCCAGGTGAAGCTGGGTCTGCTGGTTGTTGAACTGCTCCACCAGGATAAAGATGTTCTGGTTGAAGTTCATGGATTCCTGACGCAACTTGCTCTCGGTCACTTCGCGGTTGCTCTGCGCCACCTTCACCTGTCCGCGGCGCTTGCCCCAGTCCAGAATCGGAATCTTGAACCCGACCTCTACCACCTGGTTGTCCTTCAGGCGGCGGTAGGCGCTATCGAAGCGGTTGTCCGTACCGGTGAAGCCCACCTGGGCGAAGAGGGTGATTTCACGCATGTTCCCTTTGGCTTTCGCCACCTCATAATCGGCCTCCAACTGGCGGCGACGGATGTTATGGGCAAAGGAGTTGTTGGCCAACGCCTTCTGGAGGACATCGTCGTAATCGAGCCGTACATCGGGTACCGAATCGGGCACCACCGGTTCCAGTTCCTCGTCTTCGCTGAGTGCCAAAAAAGAACGGAGGGTAAACATGCTGCTCTTCAGGGAGCTCTCGTTCGAAGTCAGGGTAGAACGGGCATCGAGCACATTCAGCTCCAGCTGCAACAAATCGTTCTCGCTGATTTGTCCCATGCGGCGTTTCGCCTTCGCCACTTCGTAAAGTTTCTCGGCATTGGCCAGGTTCTGACGGGCGATGGCCACATTCTCGCGTGCCAGCAGGAGGTTGAAGAAATGGTTGATGGTGGTCATGGTCACCTCTTCGGTCGCGCTCAGGAAAGCCGCCTTCGCCTCGGCATAACGCACCGGTTCGATGCGACGGTTCCACTTGATATTATTCACGCCGAAAATAGGCTGGTTCAAGGTCAGGGCCACCGGCACGGACATGAAACGGTTCCCCACCGTTCCGTCCAACTGACGGAGGAAATCGAGCGAGGTATTCAGAGACAAGGTACCTCCCGTAAACCAGATGTTCTGGTCGATGGAGAGCTGGCCATTCATCTGCAGGTAGTTGTTCCGCACGAAGGTGTACGAACCGTCGTCCTGCTGATAGGAATTGTAACTCTTGTTATAGGAAGGCAGGGTAGCCGCAAAGTTCACTTCCGGCAACAGATCGGCCCGGAAGGTACGGTATTCCCAATAAGCGGTCTTCAACTCGTTCAATGCCACGGCGGCATCCACACTCTGTACCCGGGCCAAGGTAATGGCTTCGTTCAGCGAAATGGTGCGTTGCCGCGCCGGAGCATCGGTTGCTCCGGCCGCAAGCACGGTGTTAAGAGAGAGTAAAGAACAAAGAAATAAAATCGTTCGTTTCATATTTCCAGGGATAATAGGGTTCAACAAAAATCATTCATCGTGCAAGGCTTCGGCGGGCTGCACCTGCATGGCACGGCGGGCGGGGTACCAGATGCCCAGGACAATCATCAGGGCCATGAGCAGAAGCGCCACCCCGAAACTGCCTACGAAACGGACCGCCGAGACATCGACCAGCGTATGTACCGTCAGGTCGGCCCATTGGATATTCAGGGCAATCAGCAGCGCCGGTATCACCGCCATCAACAGGAGAACAAGTCCTTCGAGCAAGAAATACCGCATCACCTGCCTCCGGCTGCTTCCCAAGGCCATGCGGAGAGCCACCTCGCACCGACGTTTGCGGGTGCGATACCAGAAGGTGGCGAACACACACAGGAAGACATTGAACAGAAAGAATGCGGCTACAGTATAGACCGTATTGAGGTAATTCACCGTGCCTTTCTGAATGTCATAAGCCTCTTTCATATCTCCATACAAGCGGATGTTGTCCAGGTAGAAGATGCCCCGGTCGAACACCGGCTGCATGTCACGCCGGAAACGTTCGGCAAAACCGGCCACCTGATCGGGCGAAACCCGTAGTGCCACGTGTTGCCAGAACAAGGCCTTGTCGGCAGGCAGGTAGATGAAAGGCTCGTAGCGCTCATAGTCGCCCAGCTTGTGGCGAGGCAGGACGGCCGATACCCGATAGTTGGTCACCGGATGCTTCGTGTTCAGCCAATAGGGATTGAAACAGGTCCTGCCCACGGCATCGGCCGCATGAGGCAACTGGAACAGAGAATCCACCAAGTCTACACTCATCAGTGTGGGGACGGGATTCTCGGCCGACGACCAATGTTCCTCGTCCAACTGCCCGGCCAACGGATTCAGGCGGAACACCTTGAAGTAGGAAGAGGTCACGTATCTGATGTAACAATTTACCACATGCGTAGAATCGGTATGCGGCGCATATCCTTCGGACATCACCTCATCCGTATAAGGAACACTCCCGTAATAGGCGCAAACTTCTTCCACGCCGGGATAATCCTTTATCAGGTTATACAGGTAAGTGAAATCTTCTCCTGCCCGCCGGTTGTCGGCATCGTTGATAAAATCCATCGGTTTGGTACCCATCGTCAGGTCGAACACACACGAGGTATCATATCCCTTGGGTTGCCAGGCTGCCCCTTCGTAATTGTACACCACATCGACCCCATACCACAACAATACGGTTACGATACACAATTCAGTCCAAAGCCAGGCGTTGGTACGCCGCTGGTTCCATATCTGATTGAAAATCTGTTTCCACATAGCTTATTCTCCTCCTGTCAATGTATATGAGATACTCCGGTGTACGGCTATCCAGGCGGGCAACAATACGGACAAGGCATTGAACACCAGACAGGCCGCCAGTACCGTCAGGAACAACGTCGGACGTAACAACAGGTCGCTACCCAACACGATACCTTCCAGTTCCACACCACCAGTACCGAACAACCACGTACCGCCTGCCACTACCAACACACACGACAACGCATAACCCAGTACACCGCCCATCAAGGTGGTACACAGGCTCTCGGCAAACAACCGTCCGATGATGTCGGCATTGGAGGCCCCATACGCCTTGCGGATGGCTATCTCGCCCAACCGGCTCTGCATCTGGGCATGGACCAGTCCTGATATGCCAACGGCGGGCACTACCAGCAGAATCACCAGCAACAATCCATAAACCAGCCCCGCATGGATGCTTCCATCACGGAAGAAGGTGTACTCCGTATGCGTATACAGACGCGGGTCCTGAAGGATATACTCCAGTCCCTGTTTGTTGAGCTGTTCCATCCGGCGGTTCACCTCGGCACGTACTTCATCCGGTGACGCATCTGACGACAAGTGAAGGACGGTATAGTGAAATCCTATCAAACCGCCGGTGCTGGTAGAAGGGTCCATATTTTCTTCGTAGATCAACGTAAACGGTTCCCATACATCGGCGTAGGCCGTCTGGAATATGGAGCTGACATTACGTACCACACCTACGACATGGACCTCCTGGAAATCCAGCAGGAATTGCTTGCCTACCGCCTCGGCGGTTCCTCCGAACAACTCTCCTGCCAGTTTTTCACTGATGACGACGAACCGGCGTACCACACCGTCATCGCGGTTGCGGACGCTCCGCCATTCGTCATCGGCCTTCTCGAGAGCGGCCCGCCCGGCATCGTACTCAGCCTGGGTGAACGGACGTCCCGCCAGAAAATCGTAACGGAAAAATTCAAACCAGTTGGCCGCTACGGGACGAATCAATACCGAATGACGGTCGGACGAGGCAGGCAAGGCACACACCGCCTTGCGGAGTCCTCCGTGGAAGGTCAGTTCATCCACCCCCGGCAGGTCATCAAAGAAAGCATGGAAAGCCGTCGGTCCCAATCCCCGATACCCCCACATGTTGGTACCGTCGGGACGCATACACTGGGTACCGTAATTATAAAGCACCCGGCTACGACGTGTTTCCGGCGCTACATCGGCCGTACGGAAATCGTAAACCATTACCACCACCATCACAAAGGCCATGGTAACCGCCGTTCCTACTACACACACCGCCGTATAGAAACGGTGCTGGTTCAGCTGGTTCAAGAGTAACCGTAAGTTATGTCCAAAAGAATACTTCATACCCGAGTCATTTTAAAGATTCCACATTCCTATCATTCATCGTGCAAGGCTTCGGCGGGCTGCACCTTCATGGCGCGGCGGGCGGGGTACCAGATGCCCAGAACAATCATCAGGGCCATGAGTACTGCCGTCACCGACAGAGCTATACAGAAGCGAAGCGTATCGAAAGGCAGGCACGAGACATCCACCAAGTCGGCGATACCGATATTCAACGCAATGAGCGAAGCGGGTATCATCGCCACGACGAACAGGAGCAACCCTTCGGCTATCAGGCGAATGAACACGCCCTGACGGGTACTCCCCAACGCCATGCGGAGGGCGACTTCCTGACGGCGGTGCTGCGTGCGGAACCAGAAAGTGCCGACAACGCCCAGGAAGATATTCAGCAGCAGGAAACCCAGGATGCAAAGCTGGGTCTTGACTTCGTTCACATCTTCCAGTTCTTCAATCGTACGCAACTGATGGAAAGGCAATACATTTAAAATATACACATTGCCTATGCGGTAAAGCCGGTCGGCATCATTCATCAGTCCTTCAACGAAATCATGGTCGGCTTCCGGCTTTACGCGCACGCTCAATTGCAAATACGCCGGATTCTCGAATTCAATCATGACCTCGCGCGAAAGGTCGGTAGCGATGAAAGGCCCTCCCCACTGGTCGGAAGTCTGGAAATGGCTCCAGCGCATAGGTTCGGCGATACCGGCTACCCGCCTCCGGAAATCATTATCAGGTTCCCCCAAAGGTAACTGACGTCCCAATAACGGAGTGGCGTCGGGCAGATGGAGTTCCTCGTAATCGGCCGCTACATTACGTGAGAGGATGAGGGTACCCGAATTCAAGACAGAAGCCAGCGAATCGGGACTCGTGGTATAGACCGTCTGTCCGTCCGCCCCCTGTACGGCCACGCCCTGTATGCGGAACAGCCGCATGAAGTCGGGTTGCACCCAACGATGCATGGCATGGACAGGTACCGTGTCTACACACACCGTAAGACCATTACTACCGTCTCCATAAGGAATACTGTTCTGAGAGATGGCTACTGCCTCTACACCGGGACGATGACGCAGGCGTTCGGCTATCTCCAGCATATCATCCATATCGTTTTCCGGTGTACGGCCGGCTTCATAAAGAGCCGAGTTAGGCGTCAGCCGATTCAACATCAGGCAATAGCAATGATTTGTATCGAAGCCCATCGGTGCAAAATAGACACGTGCCGTTACACAACACCAGTCTACGATGTACCACAATACCACAAAGACTACCAGCAACTCCAGCGCCAGGAAAAAGTTGCTTCGCCATTCATTTCTTAATTGTCGGAATATCGTTCTCATAAAGTGTCTTATTCTCTGTTTTTCACAAATTATCCGCAAGTGCCCGTTACTTGCTTACATTTTTCCGTTTATCGCTTCTACGATGTTCATCCGCGAAGCCCTCCAGGCCGGAATTCCCGCACTGAGCAGGTTCATCAGCAGGCAGAAGGCAAAGGCTACCAGAAATATCCACGGGCTCAGCAAGGCACCTGCCGTCAAGGTAGTCTCTCCGGAATAATAGGCATTGATGGAGTTACCGAACAGGAAACCGTTCAATACGAACGTGGCCGCATAACTCAACAACAATCCCAGCAAACCCGCCAGACAAGTCAACATCAGATTCTCGACGAACACCTGTCGTAACAATTCGTTGGCCGTAGCCCCGAAAGCTTTCCGCACACCGATTTCCGCCATCCGGCGACGCATCCGCGAAAGCGTCATGCTGCTCAGGTTGATGGCGGGCACGATGAGGAGAATCAGGATGACAACGAGATAACGGAGAAGGACTCTCTGTACATCGGGCACCTGCGACCACGAACGGTAAAGGTGGGTGAATTGAGTATCCGGTTGCCCCCGGTAAAATACTTCCACACCATCTTGCACATCGTTGTATTTTTGTCTCAAACGTTCACATTCCTCACGGATAGCCGGGAAATCATCGGCACTACGGGCCAGGATAACGGCCCGCATCTGCCCCATCAGGTTGTACCCCCATGTACTGGCCTCTGCATCGCCTGCCGTGTAAGGTATCCACACCTGGGCGTAGGCATCCGTAGCCAGCATGGAGACATCGGCCACCACGCCGCACACCTGGAAATCCACGTGATTCAATTCCAAGTGTTGCCCCGTTACATCCGTACGTCCGAACAACCGACGGGCTACAGAAGCGGCGATGACGGCCCGTGGCAATCCACTCTGTACATCGGCTCCGGTAAAAGGTTTCCCGTCGAGGAAACGGAATCGGAATATGTGCCAGAAAGCCTCATCGGTTTCTACTTTATCGATAGTCATCTTGGCTCCGGCTGGTAACGAAGCCCGCACCTTACCGGGTTGTGACACCAAGGTAACGGCCTCGGCGGTAGTCAATGCCTTGAAGCACTCGCGCCCTGTCTGTACCGACATGCGTGAATTGGCAGAGCTTCCGCTGGTATCGCCCTTGGCCCGGTAGGACATGTTGGGCACATAAAGCGAACGGCTACGGTTCACTTCCGGTTCGCAATCGGCGGTACGTACCCGCAAGGTAATGACAATGACCATAATCATACAGATAGACAAAGCCGTACCCAGTACGGAAATCCAACTGATGACGGGATTCGCACGCAGGTGCCAGAGGGCTTGTTTGAAATATTGTGTAAACATACTGTTCTTTTTTCGGTTAAATCATTCATCGTGCAAGGCTTCGGCGGGCTGCACCTTCATGGCGCGGCGGGCGGGAATACCAATACCGATGCCTATCATCAGGGCTATCAGGACAAACGTGGCGGAAGCACAAAGCAACAGGCGGTTCCATTCCAGCGTCGTTCCGTTATGCCAGGCATTCAATTCATTCTGAGCAAGTACGATGTCGATAATGATGGCTGGTACCGTCACAAGGATGAGAAGGAACAAGCCTTCGGCCATGAGCCGGCGGAAGACATCGCCGTTGGTAGCTCCCAACGCCTTATGCAAGGCTATTTCGGAATGCCGTTGCTGGGTACGGAACCAGAAGGTACCCAGCAGACCCAGGAAAATGTTGAGCAGCAAGAAGCCCATGCCTACGATGTAGTTACGCAATTCATTGGCATAGGATTGCTGGTAATTCCGACGGATATCCACAAAACTACGCACATCGCTGATATAGAGGTTTCCTACCCGAAACTGTTTTTCACTATCAGCCTTCAGATTCTCGATAAAGTTCTTGTCCTGATCGGCATGGACACGGACACAAAGTTCGTTGTCCGCATTGATCCATTCTTCACCTATCAAGTTCAAGTTATACAACATTGAGTAACAGAAACGTCCCTGCTCGTAATCGCTATAACGGACATTCTGCAAGGCAGCTCCCAAACGGTATTCCGTACTATCATCAGGACTACTCCAATTGAAACGGAATGCCTTTTTACCCACTAGCGAAGTCATGGATATCTGATAGTGACGATACAGGTTGTCAGAAGCCAGGAAATCACCCCGTTCCAGAAGTTCCGCCAATTGCTCGGGTGTTTCTCCACGGGTTCCCTTGTATTGGAATACACGGCAAAAGTCGGGAGTTGCCAAACGGCGAATAGTCCAACTGGGAGCATGCAGGGTATCATACATCACATCCAGTCCCGAATTGCTGCCGTTGTAAGGATAAGAGTTCTGAGAAAGACTGACCGCCTCCACTTCCGGACGGTGGCGCAGACGCTCCACCAATTCACGTACCTCATCACTTTGCTTGTGCGTATCGCTATAAGGTGTGAAATCGGGACTCTTATCAGTAAGTACCCCCATTTCTATCAGGTAACAATGCTCGGTATTGAATCCGCGCGGTTCCATATATGTCGCAATGCGGCTATAAAGCAGGTCGATGATGTACCACATCACCACACTCACTACCAGCAACTCAAGCGCCAACCACAGGTTACTATGCCACTCATTGCGTATCTGTGTAAACAATTTCTTTTCCATATTCGATATTTTAGTCGACTCCCTATTCAATTAACTTAATGATTCTTTCCTCCTATCGCCTCTACAATATTCATCCTTGACGCACGCCAGGCAGGAATACCAGAGCTCAGCAGATTCAGGATAAAGCAGAAAAGCAAAGCCCAACCGAAGGTAGATGCATGTACCAGAATGGACGCATCCACAGTAGGAGGATTGAGAGTCATGCTGTATTGCTGGGCAAAAATCAACTCATTACCCAGGTAAGCGAAAAGGAAACTCATCAGCAAACCCAGGATACCGGCCAACAAAGTAATGACCAGATTTTCTCCCAATATCTGCCCCAAGATTTCCATACGGGTACAACCGAAAGCACGACGTACACCGATTTCGCTGATGCGCTGGCGTAAACGGCTCTGGGTCATGCTACTCAGATTGATGGCCGGCACAATGAGCAGGATAAGGAATATGATGAAACGGTGACGACGTTCAATTTTCACATCGGGCTCCCAATTGGCACCGGTGGCAAGCACATTTTTCTCCTGGTCGTAAGGCCGGTTACGGTTGAGGAATTTCCACCCGTTCTCGCCTATCAGCTTGTTGTATTCGTCCAACCGCCGGTTCGCCTCCTCGCGGATGGCCGGGAAATCACTACGGTCACGTGCCAACATGGTACAACTGACAAATCCCATCAAATCTTCGTTCCAGGTATTGTTTACCTGGTCGGTCGATGTATAGGGAATCCATACTTGACCATAAGCGGTCTCGGCCAAAGTAGAGACATCTTTCACTACCCCACACACCCGATAAGGCGCATGAGCCAACAAGAACTCCTTCCCTGTCGCATGGGTCGTTTTGAACAGGTGCCGCGCCACACTTTCGGTGATGACCGCTACAGGTTGGCCGGCATCGAAGGTAGCCTGATCATAAGGTTTTCCATCGATAAAGACAAAATCGAAGACCGTCCAGAACTGATTATCGGTCTCTCGTACATCCACCGAAATGGCAGGTTGTCCCGGTAAGCTGACCGGACGGGATTTTGAAAATACAGAATAAATGGTTACCGCTTCGGGAGTGGTCATTTTACCATAGACTTCACGGGCGGTCCGTACACTCAGCGGACCGTTACTGGTACTCTCTCCCCAAGCCTCATTCGTAATACTTCCCCACTTCACATGGAGGAAGCGGTCACGGTTGCTCTCGGGTGAGAAAGGAGCTACCTTCACCTGCTGCATCATCACCACCAGCATGATGAGGAAAATGGAAAGTGCCGTACCCGCTACCGTCACCGCACTGATGAGGGGTTGTTGGCGGAGTTGCGCCCATGCCTGTTGAAAATATTGTCTGATCATCATTCGTGTCATGTTTTATTCAGTTCACATATTATCCCACCTGACGTCCGTCGAAGAAACGTACCGTACGCGAGGTCTGCCGGGCCTGTTCTTCGTTGTGTGTCACCATCACGATGGTGCGTCCGTCTTCCTGATTGAGCTGATGCAACAACTCCATGACTTCGGCACCCATCTTGGAATCCAGGTTACCGGTCGGCTCGTCGGCCAGAATGATTTCCGGATTTCCGATAATGGCACGGGCGATGGCCACACGCTGGCACTGACCACCGGAGAGCTGGGTCGGCATGTGACGCATACGGTGACTCAATCCGACCTTCTTCAGCACTTCTTCGGCCAGGTGGCGGCGTTCCTTCGCCGATACATTCCGGTACAGGAGCGGAAGTTCCACATTGTCTATCACATTCAAGGAATTAATCAAGTGGAACGACTGGAAGACAAATCCCAGGTTCTTGTTACGGAAGGCAGCCAGTTCCTTGTCCTTCATGCCTTCTACCAGCGTTCCGGCTATCCGGATGGTTCCACTTGTCGGCGCGTCCAGTAATCCCATGATGTTCAGCAAGGTTGATTTTCCACATCCGGAAGGCCCCATGATACTGAGGAATTCCCCCTTTTCCACATTCAGGTTCACGTTCTCCAGTGCCTGAGTCTCTATTTCATTGGTACGGTAAATCTTGTTGATTCCAGTCAATTCAATCATATTCATAGTCTAATCGTTATTAAGTGATACAAATTCTTGTTTTTCTATTTTCAATATCTGATAGTCAAAAGTCGTGCCAAAAACAATTTTCATTGATTATCTGCATTTTAGCAAAATCAAGGGTGTCCGTTTCCGAACACCCTGTCCGCTTTTATCGTACGGTTTCATTCATCGCGCAAAGCATCGGCCGGCAATGTCCGTGCTGCCCGACGTACCGGAATGTAAGTACCGACGAGGGCAGTCAATAACAACAACACGTAAGTAATCAGTGTAACGACCATAAAATGCGGTAACGCACGATTCTGCCAATAGGCCGGGTCCGGATGATAATCGCCGAAAAGCAAAAGCTTAGCCGGCTCGGCAAATCCTTCTATGTATACATAATTGGCTACCCCCCACAAAGAAAGAAGAAAGGCGATAGTAACAAGTATCCAAGCCTCCATCAGAAACTGACGGACAATACAACCTTGAGAAGCTCCCATACTACGCATCAAACCGATTTCCTCCCGCCGTGCGTTACTCCGAATCCAGAAGGTACCTACCATGCCGAGGAAAATGCAGAGTATGGCAAATCCCGCCAAGGAATAATGCAGACGCAACCGGTTGATAACTCCGGAACTGACAGCCTTCTCATAAGCATATTCATCAAAGGTGCGCAGACCGTCGTAATAAAAATTTCCCTGGAATAGATGAGGAACCACTTCGTGCTCAAAGCGTTCTCTAAAATCTCCTTCGTCCACTCCCTTTTTCAACCGGAACACGATATCCTGTGAGAAGGTCATATAAGGACTGACCTCGAATTTCATGCTCCGAATAGACAAGGGATAAGGCTGTTCAACATCAAAATGCTTGATATCCTGAAAAACCGCGGCTATTTCCAATTCCTTTTCCCTGTTATGACCTAAAACTTTCCTTCCGACTACATCAGTAGTTCCGAAAAGCCTTTTAGCCGCACAGGCAGATAAAGCGACCATTTCCCTCTGTGAAAAATCGGCCGGAAGCTGTAACTGTTTGCCGGTATTCGCATCGGTAAATCCGTAAGTTTTCCCCATATCACTTCCATCTATCTGAACAAAGTAATAAGTCTGTGCATGTAGCTTGACAGAATCGTTGTAATATTGATTACCGGACCATGAAGGACTGTTCGGGAAACTACCGAACGCTCCGATGGTGAATGATTCTATCTCAGGACAGGTACGGATGGTACGGAGAATCTGCCGGTAATGCAAATCCAACAAAGAGTCAGCATCCTGAGTTTCGTCGTACTCGGCAAAACTACTGTCATAATTTCCCAATTTCAGTACATACATCCCTTGGGAATCATATCCGGACGGAATGGCACGGTCGGCGGTAATCACGCAAATCGGGTCGACAACCATCCAAAGGAAAAAGCCGGCTATCAGCAATTCCAGAAAAATCCAACTGTTCTGCCGCCGCTGGTTCCACATCTGATGTCTTATCATCTTAAACATACTTCATCTTTTATGGTGTAATGATTGTACAATGTTGTTACGCAAAGCCAACAACGTAGGAACAAGAGCCGAAATGACATTCAACAACAGACAGACCACGAAGGCCGTTCCAAATACATAGGGATTGAACAACATCTCGAATGTAAGGAAGGGAGGATTGAGCGACATATTGATACGGTCATCGAACAATGTCAATATCCAGTTGCCGGTCATCACCACTATCAGGTAACTGACTATCAGACCTACTATTCCACCCATAAAAGTCAACAGAAAATTCTCGGTCAGTACCTGCCGTACCAATGTAGCGTTAGTAGCGCCATAAGCCTTCCGGATACCCAGTTCCGCGATACGGGTATCCATCCGCGATGAAATCATTCCTCCCAGATTGACGGCCGGAATGAACAATAAGGCCAACAGGATATAAGCAAAGACACGCAATTGCCCTTTCCAATCAGGTACTTTACTGCTATCTGTACGAAATGTACTTTTCCAATAATCATCCGGTTGTTCCATCAGGTCATTTACATATTCCTTCGTTGAGGTATTGAATTTATGAAAAGCCTCCTGTACCTCGGCCTTGAGTGCTTCCTTTTCGGCTTTGGAAGGAGCCGTCAGATAAAGGCTCAGTCCTCCACGTAACCCTTCATCGAACGTAAACGACTTGTCTACGACAAACGGAAGCCACATATCCGCCGCAGAGGCGGGAGTAGCCGAAGAGACATCCTGCACGACTCCACAAACCCGGTATTTCCGGCCTTTAATCAAGAAATCACGTCCTGTAACTGCTACGGTAGAAAACAAGCGTCTGGCCATACTTTCAGAGATAACTACCACACGAGCTGCCGCTTCCGTATCTGCTTCGGTAAAAGGTTTCCCGGACAGGAAATGAAAAGTAAATACCTTCCAGAATCCGGCATTCACCTTCATCGAGAATACCTTGAAGACCTGATTGCTCCCGGTAACCCCTACTTGAATCTGTTGAGCCTTTTCCATAGCGGCAATGGTCTCCAGATGAGGCAACCCCGGTAGAAGGTCGGTCATGACATACTGACTCACCCCACCCGAACGGAAATTCTTCTCTCCGCTCTTCGGATAATACTGCATGTATTTGATGACCAGCGTCCTGTCCCGGTTATACTCCGGATAAACCGGACCGAACTTCACATAAAAGATGATGAACAACGTCATCACCAGGGCGATGGACAGGCCCGTGCCCACCACGTATATACTGGTAAAAAGTTTGTGTTGTCTGACAAGCGTCCAGGCTTGTCTGAAATAGTTCAAAATCATAAACCGACCTTTAGATGCTTCGTATTCACGCTACCTATCCCGCTACGTTCCACGTGTGCCCGGTCTGCCTTTCCGCTCAATGTTACACTACCTATTCCTTCTACGGAAGCATCCAGGTCCGCACAATCTACATGCAACTCGGCATTTCCCACTCCCGAAAGCGATACCGTCAGGTCATCACAGGTCAAATCCTTTACTTCCAGACTTCCTACTCCCTCTACCTGAAAATTTACATCACCCAGCTTCATCGGTTCCTTGCAATAGAAGGTACCTACCCCACTGAAACGGACTTCCTCCAGCGTAGGAGCCGACAGGTAAATCTTCACTCCCTGCTTCTGATTCCGGGCAGAAATTTTGGATTTCCGCTTTTTGTTGTCGATATAAAGACAGCCTCCCTTCACTTCCGCTACCAGATTCGCCACCTCTTCCTGCTTTCCTTCTACCGTCATCGAATACTTGTCCGATTGCACAAAGAAGATTTGAGCTACCGAGTTGAATTCGATGGAGGAGAAATTTCCTACTTTCCAATTTTTTTTGACGGTTTCACCAGTTCCGGCCATAGCCTCGATGACACAAAAAACACCAACCATCAGCAATCCCAATCCTTTCTTCAAAAAATCTGTCTTCATTGTCGTATTTATTTTTTAAGTTTCAATTTGTTCTTGTTCTTATACTGGCTCATGTCGCTCACCACTACCCGGTCGCCTGGCTGGAGTCCGGAAATCACTTCCACGTATTCGAAGTTGGAATCGCCCAACTGGACTTTCCGTTTCACCAGTTCGTTCGAACCGTCCATTACAAAGAGTTCATAATCGCCACGTCCCACGTAATAGCTGGCGTTGGCTATGCGCAATACATCTTCCTTCACGGCATTCATTACATAGACATCGGTCTTCAATCCCGAACGGAGACGGCGGTTGCTATCATCCACCAGTTGTACGGTAAAGGAAATGACTCCGTTCTTCGACAACGGTGTCACGCTGCTCACCTGCCCTTCCAGCTTTTCGCTACCAATCTTGACGATGGCCTTTCCACCGGCGGCTACACGGTCGCCATAGGTATCGGCTATTTCGCCTTCTACCTTGAAATGGCTCAAATCGGAAATGACAGCTATCTGCGAACCTTCGGTCACCTGCGCGCCAATCTGATTATTGATGTACGTCAGGATAGCCTTACGGGGCGAACGTACCTGCGCATCGTCCAGCGTTCGTTTTGTTTCTTTCAATCCCTTGAGAAAAATTTCATATTCCAGCTGCTTGACTTTCAAATCGGCGGCTTTCACTTTCCGTTCGTTGGCCAGTTGCTGGTGCAATTGTTCCAGTTCCAGCTTTCCGGTCTTGAAGTTCAGTTCCGCCTGATGTACTCGGTCCGTGGTACCGGAGCCCAGGCTATCCAGGTAACGTTCGTTCCGGAGTTCCACTTCCATACGGTTCACCTTCATCTCGGCCACCTTCACCTGCATCTCCAGGTCACTCAGGTACGTATTGTTGTTCACCTTCAACTGCTCCAACTGGTACCGTTTCATCTGCTCCTCGTCCAACTGCTTCTTGTATTCGGTCTCGGCACTCTGCAAATCCAGTTTCAGAATGGGGGTGCCTACATCCACACTATCGCCCCCTTTCTTATAGACTTCCAAGATACGGGTGTTGATGGGCGAGTTGATGATTTCCTCGAAAGCCGGAACCACTTTTCCCGATGCACTGACACTCACCTCGATGGTGCCCTGACTCACTTCCGAAAAGACGAGATCTTTCTCTTTCACACTGCTCCGCATCAATGAAATCAATACGATAAGGAGTACTACACATCCTCCCCCGATACCTCCATATTTGATAATCCGCTTGTTGCGTTCCTTGGTACGCACTTCTTTAGGTATTTCCCTATCCATAACTATCTGTTTATATAAATGACTTTTTACACATTTCCCGAGCAAGATACGTGCCAAAACCGCAACTAACTGATTCACAAGGAAAGTTCAAAAATCAGAGTGTCCGATTCCGAACACTCTGTACGGTTTTGGAATACATACCCTCTCATTTCCGGACACAAGAGCGGAAATCCAGGCGGACACGAAAACATCCATTCTTCCAGACTGGAAATCCATCAATTACAAGTGTTTTCATTGGGTTTCATCACAAAAAAATGTATCTTTGCAAAAAGAAGGAAGAAACATGAGCAACAAGGATTTGACTTGCGGACACTTCGTGAATCCGTTTACCGACATCGGCTTCAAGATTATTTTCGGCCAACCAGCCAGTAAGGAACTACTCATCACGTTACTGAACGAGCTGTTGGCCGGTGAGCACCAAATAGAGAACCTGACCTTCCTGGACAAGGAGAATCACTCCGACAACCTGGACGACGCGGGTATCATCTACGACCTTTATTGCCTGACAACGACAGGCGAATACATCATCGTGGAAATGCAGAACCGTTTCCATAGCAATTTCCTGGACCGGACCTTATTCTACATGTGTCGTGCCATCGGAAGACAGGTGGAGAACATACGCGAGAAACGAAAGAAAGAACGGGAACTCCGCACCGAAAATCCTGCCCCGGAAGAGGAAGACGACTTCATGTTGAACGAAGCGAAAGCGGACTACTACGGAGCGAGATACAAGCTCTCTACGGTGTACGGCATCTTCCTGATGAACTTCCGTGAACCGGAACTGGAAGCCAAGTTCCGTACGGATACCGTGATAGCCGACCGGGAATGTGGTAAACAAGTCAATCCGCATTTCCGGCAAATCTTTCTTCAGTTCCCTTATTTCACGAAGGAACTCAACGATTGTGAAACTCTGTATGACAAACTGATTTATACCCTGAAGAATATGCAACACTGGAACCGAATGCCCGAAGCATTGAAAGAACAGGTTTTCAACCGACTGGAAGAACTGGCTGCCGTAGCCAACCTTTCCCTGGAAGACCGCATTGCCTACGACAAGGCACTGGACCGTTACCGGGTAAGCCGCATAGTGGAAGAAGATGCCCGTGAAGCCGGATGGAAGCAAGGACTAGAGGAAGGAAGAGCTGAAGGACGGGCTGAAGGACATGCAGAAGGTCGTGTTGAAGGTCGCGCAGAAGGTCGTGCAGAAGAAAGAAAATCCATTGCACGTAACCTGAAGTCTTTGCACTTCACTACCGAACAGATAATGCAGGCCACCGGTCTGAGCGAAGCGGAAATAGAAGCTTTATAAACAACGGTGTGTTGCTGGCAGAAGACATGGAACTTTCCGGAATCTGTCTTAACTTACCAACCTACTAAAAACAAAATGTGATGTATTCGGGCGGGCAACCCCCGCCCCTACCCTAAACGTGGAATCCAATCCTTAATCAACCACTATTTCCCGGTAACATACCGGTAAACGATTTCCGATACATCGGCAATAAGCTGTTCCGTTTTTTCCATACTTTCCCAGGAATCCTTCACGAACACGACCAAGGTATACCGTCGCCCGTCCGGTAGAAAAACCATCCCAGCATCGTTGATTCCGATAAGGGCACCTGCGGCATTCTTGTCTCCCGTTCCCGTCTTATGGGCAATCTGCGCCCCGTTACTTTCCAACGGCTTGGGTAAACGGTTCAGTCCGGTACGACAGGTCATTAGAATCTGCCGAATCAACGGCTGGAACTCTCCCATCTCCAAATCAGTCGTAAAAAGTATTTCCAACAACCGGGCCATCTCAAGCGGAGAACTCCAATTATCGTAGCATTTGTCCAAATCCCGGTGCATCTCATCTTCCGTACTCGAAATCGCAGACTCCTTCAAGCCCAACGAACGGATGTAACGGTCCGTTTCGGCGGTTCCTCCGGTATGCGCAAACAAGATATCACAGGCATTGTTATCGCTCCATTGCAACGTGTATTCCAACAACTCCCGTACCGATAACGACACATTTCCGTCGGGATACTTGTCGCGTAACGGGCTGTATGTATCCGGTTTCAAATCTTCTTTTCCAATTGCGATGCGGCTCTCCGAAGTTCTCCCCCGCTCATGCAGATACTTTCCTACGGCCATCGCCTGATGGAGTTTATACACACTCATCAACGGATAAGGCACCTCATTAAACAAAGTCAGCGTGTCTTTCCCATCCACCACAAGAGCAACCCCCACCTGCGCCCGGCAATTCTTTATCCGATTTGCCAGTTCCTGCCTCAACGAGGCATCCGGTTGCGCCCATGCCCAAACGGATATGCCCCACAATATACCTGTCAAAAACAATCTACCGATACACCTTGTCTTTATCATCTGTATTCCCATAAGTCCTGAATTTTATCAACCGCAAACACCACTTTTCATCCCTTGAAAAAACGAACGTTCATTCGAAGCAAAACGAACGTTTGTCTTGTGTGATACGAACGTTCGTTTCACACAAAATGTCCGTTTGTTTTTCCGAGACCTAGCACTTTACAAAAATAACCGTTTTTTCGCATGAAAAGACAATTGTCCGGAAAATAATGAAAAGACAGAATCCGCACAAACGATAAACGGGAAATAGCCGATAACGCGCCAGGAACACCTTTACCGTGAAGTTTTTTCCCTAAAACAACCTGAGAAAGACTTTTTTTTCGGATATTTGCAAAGAATGTATTGCCGGAAGAACCGAAAATACAGGCCGGCAAGCAGTTATCTGAAAATAACTCTATCACTAAACAATACTAAAACTATGAAAGTAAAATCATTCTTGGCTGTTGCGGCAGCCTGCGTACTGGGCATGTCTTCATGCTCGGACGAATCAACGACTAAAATTCCTGTATACGGTTGGCAAGGGGAAGGCGGAGACGCTACAGAAGCCTCCATCCAGGCGGATTTCAAGAAATGGAAAGAGCACGGACTGGACGGTATGTGCTACAATGCCGGCGGATTCAACGTCGAAAAGCATACCCGTGCCGCCAAAATCGCCCATGCAAACGGACTGGAATACCATGCCTGGATTCCATCGATGCTGAAAGGCGATGCAGACTCTACCTGGTATGCCGTAAACCGGAAAGGCGAATCGGCCTACAACGTACAGGCCTACGTTCCTTATTACAAATGCATGTGTCCGAACAACCCGGATGTCATCAACTATCTGGTGACTGAATACGGAAAGATTGCCGATATTCCGGAAGTGGACTTCATCCATCTGGACTACATCCGCTACGTAGATGTGATTCTGGCCCGCGGCCTGTGGGAAAAATACGGTCTGGTGATGAACGAAGAATATCCTACCGCCGACTATTGCTATTGCGACAAGTGTGTAGCCGATTTCAAGGCTGCGACCGGTATCGACATCAAGAGTGTAGAAGACCCGTCTACCTGTGAAGAATGGAAACAGTTCCGTTACAACGTCATCACCAGCCTGGTGAACAAGATTGCCGAAACAGTACATGCCAAAGGTAAGAAAGTCAGCGCAGCGGTCTTCCCGGGACCGGAATCGTATGCCAAGAAACTGGTACGCCAGGAATGGAACAAATGGAACATCGACGCGTTCTTCCCGATGAACTACAACGACTTCTACCTGGAACCGGCTTCCTGGGTAGGCAAAATCACCCAGGAAGAAGTCAACTCCGTAAACGGAAAGATTCCGGTATACAGCGGTCTGTTCATCTGTCACGACTGGCAGAACAAGGCCAATATCAAAGACCCGGAAGGACACGGACTGATTCCTTCTGAAATCATGGAAGCTGTACGCGGGTCCATCGAAGCGGGTGCGGCCGGTGTCGCCCTGTTCACTCCATCGAACATGACCGACGAACATTGGGCAGAATTCGATAAGGCCATCCACATGAAACGGTAAGCCGTATCTTACTTTAAACAAAAGATAACGGGTGGAACTCTGGTTGTACGATTATGCCAGGAGTTTCACCCGTTATGTATTTCCTGGGCCTGAAGTTGCACATCTCATAAACTCTCTCTACCTTTGATACCACGAAACAAAGGCAACAAAGATGAACGAGCAGGTATTACAGAAACTGAAGGTACTGGCGGAATCGGCCAAATACGACGTATCTTGCGCTTCCAGCGGAACCGTCCGGCGCAACTCCAAAGGAGGAGTGGGAAACACCGTCGGCGGATGGGGCATCTGCCATAGCTTCGCCGAAGACGGACGATGCATCTCCCTGCTGAAAATCATGCTCACCAACTACTGCATCTACGATTGCGCCTACTGCATCAACCGCATCAGCAACGACATTCCCCGGGCTACCCTTTCTGTAAGCGAACTGGTGGACCTGACCATGGAATTTTACCGGCGTAACTACATCGAAGGGCTTTTTCTCAGCTCGGGCGTAGTACGCAACCCCGACTATACCATGGAACGTCTGGTACGTGTGGCCAAGGATTTACGCGAGGTACATCGCTTCAACGGCTATATCCATCTGAAAAGTATTCCGGGAGCTAGCGAGGAACTGGTCCGTCAGGCCGGACTCTATGCCGACCGTCTGAGCGTCAACCTGGAAATCCCTACCGAAGAAAACCTGAAACGGCTGGCTCCGGAGAAAGACCACCAAAGCGTGTACCTGCCCATGAAATACATCCAGCAAGGGGTACTGGAGAGCAACGAGGAACGGAAGAAATACCGGAAAGCGCCCCGTTTCGCCCCGGCCGGACAAAGCACGCAGATGATAGTCGGTGCCACCTCCGAGACCGACCGTGACATTCTCCGGGTTTCCTCTAGCCTCTACGAACGTCCTACCATGAAGCGTGTCTATTATTCCGGCTACATTTCCGTGAATACTTACGACAAGCGCCTCCCTGCCTTGAAACAACCGCCACTGGTCCGCGAGAACCGCTTGTATCAGGCCGACTGGCTGCTCCGTTTCTATGAATTCAAGGTCGATGAACTGGTGGACGACCGTACCCCGGACCTGGATTTGGAAATTGACCCGAAACTGGCCTGGGCTCTGCGTCACCCGGAATTTTTCCCGGTCAATATCCAGACGGCCGATTACGAAAGCCTGTTGCGTGTACCGGGTATCGGAGTACGTTCGGCCAAACTCATCGTCACCTCCCGCCGCTTTTCACGCGTAGGCTTCTATGAACTGAAAAAGATGGGAGCGGTCATGAAGAAAGCCAAGTACTTCATCACCTGCAACGAATTGCCAGACAAGACGATTCTGGAACTGGGTCCTACACAAGTACGCAAGCTCCTCCTTCCCCATCCGGCCAAGAAAAAAGACGATTTACAACTGAGTTTCGACTTCGGAGACTCGTTTACGACCCACGAAAAGCCATGATTATTTTCCGATACGACCAAAGCTTCGAGGGATTGCTGACCGCCCTCTTCGATGCCTATAGCCGGAAACAGTTTCCGGACTTGCTACAGGCAGAAGAGCTTCCTCTCCCCCTGTTCTACGACGAGGTACATACCGTCATCACCGATACTGAAAAGGCGGAAAGGGTGTGGAAAGCCTTGCAGAAGAAATTGTCCCGTTTCGCCTTGTCCGGACTGACACGATGCTGGCTTTCCGAACTTCCCGAAACGCCCATGCTGCTATTCCGTTATCTGAGAAAAGTAGTCGATACGCCTCGCTCCATCGAAACCAATTTCACCGACCCTGACATCCTGGCTATGGCCAAACTGAGCAAAAAGGTGAGCGATGAACGGACTCGGGTCCTGCAATTCATGCGTTTCCAGAAGACGGCCGAAGGCATCTATTTCGGAGTCATGGAACCGCTCTACAACGTTTATCCGCTCACCATCGGTCATTTCCGCGACCGTTTTGCCGACCAGCGCTGGCTGATTTACGACGGCAAACGGAAATACGGCTATTATTACGACGGGAAGGAAGTGAACGAAATCACCTTCGCCGACCCTCACCAGCAACATCTGTTGACCGGAAAACTGGAAGACAGCCTCCTCGATAAAGACGAAAAACTTTTCCAGCAGTTGTGGAAAAGCTATTTCAAATCTATCTGCATCAAGGAACGGCTCAATCCGGTAAAACACCGGAAAGACATGCCGGTCCGCTATTGGAAATACCTGACCGAAAAGGGATAATCCTATTCATCCAGGTTAAAAAGAGCCTCCGGATAACCGATATCTACCAGAAACAAGGCATTCCCCGGAACAGAAGTTCCCGCACTACAGCGGTTCTTTTCTTCGATGACCTCTCGGAAACCCTCCACCGAAAGTTTTCCGCGCCCCACTTCTACCAGCGTACCAACCACCGCCCGTACCATGTTCCGCAGGAAACGGTCGGCCTGAATGGTAAATACCCATTCGTCAGGACCCGTCTGCTCCCAATGTGCCTGCATGATTCTGCAATTGTTGGTCTTGACATCTGTATGCAGCTTGCTGAAACTGGTAAAATCGATGTAATCGAACAGTGTTTTCGCCGCCTCATTCATTGTTTCGAAATCCAACGGCTGGAAAATCCGCCACGAATACGCCCGGCTGAACGGGTCTTTCCGGGTTGTGATGTAATACTTGTATGTCCGGTAAGTCGCGTCAAAGCGGGCATGTGCGTCCGGACGTACCTCCCTCACCCGGTACACCGAAATGTCCGGCGGCAGAATCCGGTTCAACTTATCAGTCACAACATCTGCATCCAACGGCCGGTGAGAATCGAAATGCGCTACCATCAGCCGGGCATGTACCCCCGCATCGGTTCGACCGGCCCCGGTCACTTCCAAGGTCTCATCCCGTAGAAAAGTCTTCAGACCGCGTGTCAGCGTTTCCTGCACACTGTCACCGTTCGGCTGTATCTGCCATCCGTGATAATTCGTGCCGTCATAGGCCAGATAAATGAAATATCGATGCATAAACTCAACGGGCGGTAATGTGGAAACATCCTTGCTTCAACTCATATTTTACGTAGCAACGGTCGGCCTTACGCAAATCACGCAATACCTCCGACAACACCAGCTTCAAGGTATCGGCATTCACATCCTGCATGGGACGGCCATCCGGGTCTTCCACCTTGGCAAAACGTTTCCAGCTCAAATCGAACGTCGTACCGTAGAAATGACAGGAGTTCAACGAAGCGTTTCCGTTGGTGCGGCGTAACCGTTTCACATCTTCCTTGGTACGGGTTACCGAAGTGACGATTACCTTGTTCGGATTCAACCCCTTGTTCTCCAATGAATCCAGGAAGTTCACTCCGATAGTATCGAGCAAGGCACTGGCCTGTGGAATCAAATAAGGAATGGAGTGCGTCAGTGAATCGACATCATACCGTTCACAAGGAACGATGTGAATCAGACGTTCTCCCAGTCCGACCGCTTCTTCACGGCTACCGATGGGACGGATACCGATTTTCTTGGCAGTAGCCAGCTGTACAGCATTCAAATCGCCGAACGAACGTTTATAACTGATGACTCCCCGGATATTGTGTGGATTGTTCATTTTCATAGACATGTCTTTTGCCTCTTCTTTACACCCCAGACAGATGAGGCTTCCCATCAAGAAGACCAGACCATAAATACCCAATAATCTTTTCATATTTCTCTTTCAATTCATGTTTAGCCGTGCAAAGATAGAGAATAAATCAATAAGTAAAAATTAATAAGTAAAAACGAGGGAATGAATACGCTTATCCTTTGAAAGGACCTCCCTATCAACCGATACCCATCATGCTTCCCTCCCAATCCCCGACCAAGAGCGTCCAACCGCTAGCACCAGGCACCTGAACGCCTCCCCAAAACCGATATTATAACTTCAGGTTATAGTACATAAAAAAATGTGAATAGGTTGAAGTTGATAAATGTCGTACCTTTGCCGGCGAAAAAGAAATTACAAACTTAATCAAAGATAAAAGATATGTTCAAGAAAGGAAACAGAGCCAATACCTTGCATGGTATTCTATTGATTGCCTTATTCTCGTTTGCGGCGTTCTACATCGCAGAAATTCCTTTTGTAAAAGGATTATCCTTCAGCCCGCTTATCGTCGGAATCATTCTCGGTATGCTATATGCCAACAGCTTACGGAACAAACTTCCGGAAACATGGGTACCGGGTATCAAGTTCTGTACCAAACAGATTCTGCGCGCCGGTATCGTACTGTACGGCTTCCGTCTGACTCTGACCCAAGTAGCTGCCGTAGGACTTCCGGCCGTAGTAATCGATACCATCATCGTAGCCGGTACCATTTTCCTGGGAATCTTCTTGGGAAAACTGCTGAAAATGGATAGTGACACTTCTTTGATGACTTCAACGGGTAGCGCCATCTGTGGGGCAGCCGCCGTACTGGGTGCTGAACCGGTGGTACGTTGTGAAGGACACAAGACAGCCATTGCGGTTTCTACCGTAGTTATCTTCGGAACCATCTCCATGTTCCTTTACCCCATCATGTACCGTTCGGGCATGCTGAGCGCATTGGGTGATACCGGCGTTGCCATCTATACCGGAAGTACCCTACACGAAGTGGCACATGTAGCCGGTGCCGGTAATGCCATGGACCCGACCGATGCCCTGGGAATCGCCGGAACAGCTACCATCACGAAAATGATTCGTGTCATGATGCTGGCTCCCGTACTGGTTATCATGAGTTTCGCTTTGGCGGGCCGCAAGAAAGCAACTCCGGATGCCAACAATGGAAAAAGTAAAATTACAATTCCTTGGTTTGCCTTCGGTTTCATCGGTATCATCTGTCTGAATTCGTTGCTGCAAGCCGCTTTAGGAGTAGAAAGCGTAAAGGAAATCCCGTTAAACGGTGCTATCGAATACATCGATACATTCATGCTGACCATGGCGATGACAGCGCTGGGTACCGATACCAGCATCGACAAGTTCAAACAGGCAGGCGCCAAACCGTTTGTCTTGGCCGGACTGCTGTATATCTGGCTGGTTGTAGGCGGATACCTGCTGACTAAATACCTCGTTCCGATGCTCGGATAACTTCGCTCGGCTCAAAATCAAACGCAATAAATTTGTTCGTATCAAGGACAAAAAGCTGTCTTCCCATTCGGGAGGGCAGCTTTTTTTAATCTATATCCGACGAATTATCAGGATAACAGACTCTCAAGAAGTCTGACAATATCTTATTCCTGTTTATCGAAGTAATCGAGTGTCCAACTGTCCATCCATTCAATCACCGGTGTTCCTTCTTTGAATTGAACAGGCAACCAGATATAACGTGCATCACTCGGATGTTTCGGACGCCAGATATCAGCCATAAACATGTACGCATCCTTCTTGCCTGGGATGTTAAGTACATAAGTACTTTGTCCACCGAAAGTAATTTCTGATTTTGGTCCCACACAAGGATTCGGATGCTGAGTCCACGGTCCCCAAATACTTGGAGCAGAAAACATACGGGCTTCGTTAGGATCCCATCCCGTACAACCGGAAGTAATTAACCAATACGTTCCATCTTTCTTGAAGATGGCAGGAGCTTCGTTATGTCCACACGGAGCAATACGGGCGTACTTACCGGTATGGCTCAAATAATCGTCACTCAGTTCCGCAACGTGCAATGTCAGGTTATCCTCCGAAGAGAAGATATGATAAGCCTTACCATCATCATCTACAAATAGCTGCATATCTCTGGCCATCTGACCTCCTTCCAGATCACGTTTTACAAATAGTCCCTTCGCTATGGCCTCTCTCCATTCCGGAGTCCACCATTCTTTAAAGTTCTCAAGATTAAGCGTATCAAATACCGCTTTCTGCTCTTCAGTCATATCGAAAGGAAGCTTACCGGCATTCGGACGAAGCGAACCGATATACTGAAACGGACCTACCGGGGAATCACTAACAGCACAAGCGGATCTTGCGGCCGAATAACCTTTCCCCTTCAGCTCAAGATGAAACCACATCACAAACTTCTTTGTCTTTTCATTATAAATGACTTTCGGACGCTCCATGATACAACCCTGAATGATGTCACTGGTTGTATCGTTCATCTCGACAGGAAGAACAACACCTTCATTTTTCCAATCCGTCAGATTCCTCGAAGAATAACACATGATACCTACCATGGCTGCACTGGTAGAATCACATTTGTTTTCGCCATACCAATAATAAGTATCATCGTAAACAAGCATTCCACCACCATGAGCATTCACATGGACTCCTTTATCATCGAGCCATAATTCACCCGATTTGATCGGTTTCATCGGTTCCGTCTGAGCACAGGATACCAATAACAAAACACCGAATAAACAACCTAAAAATGTCTTTTTCATAGTTTCTTCTTATTTTCCGGCAAAAGAAGTATTTTTTTTTAACACAAGCAGCAAAAACAACCACTTTTTTAAAAGAAAAGAATCTTTTTCTATCCGCACCTTTGCACCATCACATTTTGCTCGTCTGACCGAAAACGTCTACCTTTGTATAGAAATCCAACAACCATATCATGATACAACAGACATCCTTTACATTACGCCCACGCTCCCGCGGTTTTCACCTGATTACAGACGAAGTCATCAGCAAATTACCGGAATTACCCAAGACCGGTTTGTTGAACCTGTTCATCCAACATACCAGCGCCGCACTTTCCATCAACGAGAACTGCGACCCGGATGTACGAAGTGACCTGGAAAAGATATTCAATAACCTGGTACGCGAACGGGAATCGTGGTACGACCATACATTGGAAGGTTGGGACGACATGCCGGCCCATGCCAAATCGACCCTGGTGGGTGCCAGTCTTTCCATTCCCATCACAGACGGTTCTTTGAATCTGGGTACGTGGCAAGGTATTTACCTGTGTGAATTCCGTAACCATGGCGGTGGCAGAAGAATTATCGCCACAATAATAGGATGATTTTTTAATGAATTGTCCCCCGATAAAGCTAAGGAAGAAGACAGCCGTCAGGCATAAGATGTACGAAGAGAATCAGCATCATTTCTTTTCGTACTTCCGCCGGTAAAGCATGGGAGCCATCTTCATCTGCTTCTTAAAGAACTTGCTGAAAGAAGCCTGGTCAGAAAAATGCAACTCTTCGGCAATCTGTCCCACCGGGATACGTTCATCCTCCAGCATCAGCATGGCCTGATGCACAATTTCGTTGCAGATTACCTCATGAGGTGTCTTTCCGATTTTCTCTTTGACCACCCGTGTCAGGTGTTTGGTAGAAATACACAAGGACTCGGCATAGAAATCGACGGTATGCTCCGAAGAAAAATACCTGGAAACCAATTTCAGGAATCCCAACGTAATGAAATCATATTTGTTGATATGCGGAGTAAAACGATCTGTGTCTTCACGATGAGACAACATGATGTTTCCCAGCTCCAGACTGAAACTCTTGAAATACAACTGTGCCAACTCCTGACGGTAGAAATGTTTCATATCAGACAGGCATTCCCGAAGCAACAGAAGCTGATGTTCCAGTGTACCACACTCCTTTTCTGACAATTCCTGAACAGGGATATTCAACCGTTCCAACAGGTATCCCTGAGGGCCCGGACGCAGATTCTTCAAAGATTCACTGGCAAACTCAAATGTAATAAATACTCCCCAAGCCTGTAAATCAGGGCTGAATTGCTCCATCTGGATAGAAACCGTTTCCATAACATCCAGAAAAGCGTATGCCCGTACTTCATAGTTCCTGCCTGCAATCTGCAGCGACAAACTTCCGTGGCAGACCAACATGAACAGGCGGCTTCCTCCCAACGTACGTCCCTCCAGTCGTCCGAAATCGGAAGGAGACACCAGCAGGATTCCTCCCTTCAAATAACAGGTAGGCGGAAATAAAGGCATCAATTCTTTCTGTGTCATCCGTATGCAATTTTCATTTACCGGCAACAAATATAAAGAATCCTGTCTTCCGCAAACAAATCTTTGCGCTAAATAGACATAGGGTTTACTAATAAGTTCTAATACTGGGTGATATGGACAAATGATTGTACCTTCTGTCCAAACAGTACGCCTCTCTAGCCCTCTATTTTTACCTCAGAATCTCAAATTAAACGAACTAGGAAGGTAAAAAGTATTCTCGGAATCGGCCTCTGCTGCCTTGCATTGTCTGCCTGTCAGCAAAGCCGGAAACCACAAGAAGAAGGTGGAAAGTATCCGCTTCTGACGCTGACACCGGAAGACAGGCAGCTCTCTGTAAAATATTCCGCGGTGATAGAAGGAAAGCAGGACGTAGAAGTGCGTCCGCAAGTATCAGGTACCATTACGCAAGTGCTGGTAGAAGAAGGTGCCCACGTACATAAAGGGCAGGTACTGTTCATTATTGATCAGGTACCTTATCGGGCTGCCCTGCAGAAAGCCCGGGCTGCCGTGGCGACCGCAGAAGCCAACGAAGCGACGGCCAAACAGACACTCGACGGAAAAATGTCGCTTTACGAAGATAAAGTCATCTCGGATTTCGAATTGCGGACGGCACAGAACGAATACAAGAGTGCCCAGGCAGCCTTGTTACAGGCTCAGGCGGAACTTACTGACGCACAAAACAACCTGTCGTATACCGAAGTGAAAAGTCCGGTAGACGGTTATGCCGGTATGACCTCCTACCGTATCGGCGCCCTGGTAAGTGCCTCGATGACCGACCCGCTTATCCGAGTTTCGGACAATTCGGAAATGTATGCCTATTTTTCCCTAAGCGAGAAACAGGTACTCACCCTGACAGCCCAATACGGTTCATTGGACCAGGCGCTCGCTTCCTTTCCCGAAGTTTCGTTGGAACTGAACGACGGAAGTACATACGCCCAGAAAGGAAAAGTAGATGTCATCAGTGGCATCATCGACAAGACAACCGGAACTGTCAGCCTGCGGGCAATATTCAGCAATCCGGACAAACGGCTGATGAGTGGCGGTTCAGCCAATATCATCGTTCCGTATGACCGGACACAATGCATTGTTATCCCGCAAGGAGGAACGTATGAAATCCAGAACCGTATCTTTGCCTTCAAGGTGATAGACGGAAAAGCAGTCTCCACGCCTATCGAAGTGTTCGAAATCAATAACGGTACCGAATACATCGTCGAAAAAGGCTTGCAGGCAGGCGATGTCATCGTATCCGAAGGTGCCGGTCTACTCAAAGACGGAACCATAGTCAGCACTCCACAAGACGAACAGGCACCAACCGATAAGAAGAAGGAGGCATAACCATGAAACTACAACATTTCATTGACCGACCGATTCTGTCTATCGTCATATCCGTCGTTATTCTGGTGGCAGGCCTCATCGGACTGTATGCCCTATCGGTAGAACAGTATCCGGACATCGCACCGCCTACCATCCGAGTTTCCACGACCTATAGCGGCGCCAATGCCGAAGCGGTTCAGAAAAGTGTCATCGTGCCACTGGAAGAAGCCATCAACGGAGTAGAGAACATGACTTACATGACTTCTACCGCCAGCAACACGGGTAGCGCCGAAATTACGGTCTATTTCAAACAAGGAAGTGACCCGGACATGGCGGCTGTAAACGTACAGAACAAGGTTTCTACAGCCACTTCTCTTTTGCCGGCCGAAGTGACCAAAGTAGGTGTCACCACCATGAAACGCCAAAGCAGTATGCTGAAAATTTTCGGGCTTTACAGTCCGAACGGTACCTACGACAGGAACTTCCTGACCAACTACCTGAGCATCAACGTCAAGCCACAGATACAACGTATATCGGGAGTAGGCGAAGTAAATGTCATGGGAGGTGACTATGCCATGCGTATCTGGTTGAAACCGGACGTAATGGCCCAATACGAACTGGAGCCGAGCGATGTAGAAGCCGCCCTTTCCAGCCAGAATATAGAAGCTTCTACCGGCTCCATCGGTGAAGATTCGAAAAATGTATACCAATATACCTTGAAATACCGCGGACGTCTGGAAAAGGAACAGGAGTTCGAAGAAATCGTCATCCGGGCCTACGATGACGGACGCGTATTGAAACTGAAAGACATCGCCACCGTGGAACTGGGTGCCCAAAGCTATTCCTATACCGGAACGGTGAACGGTGCACCGGGAACTACCTGTATGATTAACCAGACCGCCGGAACCAATGCCAACGAAATCATTACAGAAATAGACAAGTACTTGGATGAACTGAAAGAAACCCTGCCGGAAGACATGGAAATCGTGGAACTGATGAGTACCAAAAATTTCCTCGACGCTTCTATCGATGAAGTCATCAAAACCCTGCTGGAAGCCATCGTGCTGGTCGTACTCGTGGTATACGTGTTTCTGCAGAATCCGCGTTCCACCCTCATCCCGACCATCAGTATCTTCGTATCGCTTATCGGTACGTTTGCCGCGCTGTACATCGCCGGATTCAGCATCAACCTGCTGACCCTGTTCGCCCTGGTACTGGCCATCGGTACCATTGTAGACGATGCCATCATCGTAGTAGAAGCGGTCCAGGTACGTTTCGACGAAGGCTACCGGTCGCCTTACAAGGCTTCCGTAGATGCCATGACAGGTATCTCCTCGGCCATCGTCACTTCTACCCTGGAAGTCTGGAAAGAGCAGGTACGAACCATGGAAGCCCGGATGAAAGTGGGTGAAGAAACCGAGAATGCCGTCACCCAAGCCCGTGCCAGCCTGTATGAACTGGAAGCCACCCACAACGACCTGCTCCGCCAGCAACGGGAAACCGAAAATTCCCTCTGCACCTTGCTGGGGATGACTTCGCGCAGTCTGGAACGTGGAACACTGGACAAACAAATATTTCCGGAAACACTTCCTACAGGCATCCCTGTCCGTCTGCTTTCCCGCCGACCGGACATCGTACAGGCCGAAATGACCCTGGCCAATGCCTATTACACTACGAACCAGGCACGCTCGGCTTTCTATCCGAACCTGAACCTGAGCGGTAGCGCAGGCTGGACCAATGCCCTCGGACAGGCAGTCACCAATCCGGGGGACTGGATTCTCTCGGCAGTCGCCTCACTGACCCAACCGCTTTTCAACCGCGGAAAACTGATTTCCAACCTGCGCGTATCGAAAGACGAAGAACAGATTGCATTGCTGAACTACAGACAAGCATTGCTGGATGCCGGACAGGAAGTGAACGATGCCCTCTATGCCACCGAATCGGCCGGAAGGAGTCTGGAAAGTCACCGGAAGCAATGCCGGGAACTGGAACGTACGGTACAGACATCCGAAGCCCTGTACCGAACCGGCAACGCCACCTACCTGGAACTGCTTACCGCCCGTCAATCGCTACTGAATGCCCGGCTGAATGTAGTAACCGACAGTTTCACACAGTGCCAGGCGGTCATCAATCTGTATCAGGCACTGGGAGGAGGAGCCGAATAGTCCATACGGATGCCGACAGAAAAATTCAAATAAATGCAATATAACCAACTTAATAGCCTTGAAGTATGAAAAAAATTACATTGTTAATGCTTTCCCTGTACCTCTATGTAACAGGCCAAGCGCAGACGGTAGAAAAGAGAATTTATACACAGGCAGAGCAACAAGCTGCCCAGGAACGGGAAGAACAGAAGCGGACAGAAGAAGTACAGGATTCTATCCTGTTCGTAGAAGCCGTAAAAAGTCTGGAAAAACTGGACTTCGTAGTCGAAGCGGACAAATTGATATTCAAGCACGGCGAGACGGCCTATGTCACCTTGAACACCAATTTCTTTTCACTTTCGGACGACCAGGCCGTCGTTCAAATCGCCCCGTTCAACAGCGGGGGGCCGAACGGTGTAGGAGGCATTACGCTGGAAGGCCGCGCTTCGAACATCAAGATGAAAACAGACAAGAAGGGAAACATCAGCTTTTCCATGAGCGTTATAGGCAATGGTATCTCTGCCAATGTTTCCCTGTCCTTGCCACAAGGCAGCCATCGGGCTACCGTAACCGTCAACCCGAATTTCAGTTCAAACCGGATAACCTTCAGCGGTTATCTGGTACCTAAAGAGTGTTCCACTGTATTTCAAGGAACTTCATTCTAATATACTTTATCATTATCATTACTGAGCAGAGGTCAGCCTCCATCCGACGGATAGCCTGAAACGATCCCGGTGGAGCTGACCTTTTTTACTCATTCCGCAACAAAAACAGCAAATCTTTTCATCGGTCCGAAAATACTTCGTATATTTGCGCCCGCTATGGCAAAGTATCTGTTTCTTTTATACATCGCACTGGGAATATATCTGCTATCCGGATACAGTTCCGATACCCATAACACTCAGCAGTACGATACCTCCTGTACTACTGAACAATATTATGGGAATGAAACAGTCTACCGTAAATCCGAATCCCAATCCGGGAAAAAAGAAATCAATAAAGAAAAGTACCACCTTGCCAAGACAGGAATAGGTTGCACAGAATCCATCTGTTCATGGCGTACCTGCTGCCCATCCAAGATTCTGAAATTCCATCCCACCCCTTCCGTATTGGCCCGTACAGCCAGACTCCTGAAAATACTTCTTCCCGAAGATAAAGAAACCTTCTTTTCTCCCCCGATTCTATCCAACCGCTATCCCAGCGAATATTACATTTTCTGCTTAAAACGTATTCTGATTTAGCATACCGATTGTTATACAACAAGACGGTAGGGCATCTTATACCCGTATCTTGCCTGTTTCCGCCATGAGAGACTTGTTCCTGTATCTGTCTGTCCTGAAAGAGAAAGGAACCCCTGTTTTAATTATGCTAATTATCAGTTTACATGGATTTTATATTCGATTTTATTCTACACATCGACCAATACCTGATCGGTATTGTACAGACTTATCATACCTGGGCTTATATCCTGCTGTTTCTTATCATTTTCTGTGAAACAGGACTCGTAGTGACACCGTTCCTTCCGGGAGACTCCTTGCTTTTTGTCTCCGGAGCCATCGCTGCCCTTCCGGGCACTCCCCTGGAGGTCAACCTGTTGGCTTTGATTCTATTCATAGCTGCCGTAGCAGGAGATTCCTGCAACTACATGCTCGGACATCTTTTCGGGAAGAAACTCTTCAACGGAAGAAACACCGGCATCTTCAAACAGAAACACCTGGACAAGACTCATGAGTTCTATCGGAAATACGGAGGAAAGACCATCATCATTGCCCGATTCGTACCTATCGTCCGCACTTTCGCCCCGTTTGTGGCCGGCATGGGTAAGATGCACTACACTTATTTCATGATATACAACCTGATAGGCGGTGCATTATGGGTAGCCTCATTCTGTTACGCCGGATATTTCTTCGGCGACCTTCCATTCGTACAGCAGAATCTGAAGCTGCTGATAGTAGCCATTGTGGTCATCTCCATCCTACCGGCTGTCATCGAAGTAGTACGGGCCAAATGGAAACTCCGTCAACAGACAGTCTGAACTGTCATCCGATACTCAATCAAATAACCAGGACTTAAAATAGTTTATTGCATACATCTTATGAAAAATTCTTTTTTTAGCCGATTTACACCACAAGAACCCAAGTTCTTCCCGATGTTGAAACACTTGTCTGAAATCCTGATGGTCTCTGCCGACCTGCTGGTAGAAAGTCTGGAACACAACAGTCCGAAAGAACGGAACGAATATTACAAACGCATCAAGGACATCGAACGGGAAGGCGACAAACAGACGCATCTGATTTTCGATGAACTGGGAAAAACATTCATCACCCCGTTCGACCGCGAAGATATCCACGACCTGGCTTCTACCATCGACGATGTCATCGACGGCATCAACAGTTCGGCCAAGCGTATCACCATCTACAACCCGCGTCCCATTTCAGACAGCGGAAAGGAACTGAGCCGACTCATCCGGCAGGAGGCACAATACATCGCGAAAGCCATGGACGAACTGGAAACTTTCCGTAAAAAGCCTACCGCGCTGCGTGAATATTGCGTGAAGCTGCACGACATCGAGAATCAGGCAGACGATGTGTACGAGTTGTTTGTAAAGAAACTTTTCGAAGAAGAAAAAGACTGCATCGAACTGATTAAAATCAAGGAAATCATGCAGGAACTGGAAAAAACGACCGACGCCGCCGAACGCGTAGGAAAGATTTTGAGAAACCTGATTGTAAAATATGCATAAAGGGAAACAAGCCACATGGAAATACTTATCCTGATTATAGCGCTGGCCTTGATATTCGACTACATCAACGGGTTCCACGATGCAGCCAATTCAATCGCCACCATCGTTTCTACCAAAGTCCTGACACCATTTCAGGCAGTGATATGGGCGGCCTGCTTCAATTTCGTGGCTTTCTTCATTGCCAAATGTATCATCGGTGGATTCGGTATCGCCAATACGGTATCAAAAACAGTCGTGGAAGACTACATTACCCTACCCATCATTCTGGCCGGGGTCATTGCCGCCATTGTCTGGAACCTGTTCACATGGTGGAAGGGAATTCCTTCGTCTTCTTCGCACACCCTTATCGGAGGATTCGCCGGAGCCGCCATCATGGCCAACGGATTCCAGGCTATCCAGCTGAATATCATCCTGAAGATTGCGGCCTTCATTTTCCTGGCCCCGATTATCGGTATGGTCATCGCCTTCGGATTTACCCTGCTGGTATTGTACATCTGCCGGCGTGCCCACCCACATACGGCCGAAGTATGGTTCAAGAAACTCCAGCTCATTTCTTCGGCCATGTTCAGCATCGGACACGGTCTGAACGATTCACAGAAAGTAATGGGTATCATTGCGGCGGCCATGATAGCCGCCCACTCGGAAGGTATCGGTATGGGAATCCACAGCATCAACGACTTGCCCGACTGGGTAGCCTTCGCCTGCTTTACCGCGATTTCATTGGGAACCATGTCCGGAGGATGGAAAATCGTGAAGACCATGGGTACCCGCATCACCAAAGTAACCCCGCTGGAAGGTGTGATAGCCGAAACTGCCGGTGCCTTTACCCTGTATCTGACGGAATACCTGAAGATTCCGGTCAGCACCACTCATACCATAACAGGAGCCATCATCGGTGTAGGAGCTACCAAACGGCTCTCGGCGGTACGCTGGGGGGTAACCAGAAGCCTGATGACGGCCTGGGTACTGACCATTCCGGTAAGTGCCTTGCTGGCTGCAGCCATCTACCAGATTATCAACTTATTCTGATTTCCGTTAGAAGTCATCAAAAACGTCCGTTCGTCTTGATGAAAACGAACGGACGTTTCAAACAGTTCGTGCTCGTGTTTTACCTGAAACGAACGTTTGTTTTTTCTTGATTTTACAAGCCGACGAAATAACCCTTCAAGGCTTCCACGTATTCAGCCATCGCTTCCCGCCCTGCCGATGTAATCCGACAGACCGTACGCGGCTTCTTTCCGACAAAACTTTTTTCGACGGAAACATATCCGGCTTCGCTCAGCTTGTCCAACTGGACACTCAGATTTCCGGCTGTTGCCTGAGTCTTTTCTTTCAGGTAGACAAACTCCGCCTCTTCTACTGTAAGCAGCAGAGACATGATGGACAAACGAAGCTGGGAATGCAGCAAAGGATTCAGTTCTTTCAGCATGAATGTTTCGCTTTTTTATTCAGAATATGCCCCGGTATCACCATCATGATGATGAAAGACAACCCGAAGTACAGGTACCAGTCCACCGTAGCCGGTTCGTGGAAGGTATACTGCATCAACATGTAAACAGCAAAGGCAAATCCCACCAACGGGGCATACATGACACTCCGCTCCTTGATAATGATTCCTGTAATGGAAGTACCGATTCCTCCATACAACAGAGACAATGGCAGCATCAATGAAAAATCACCATAACCGTGTGCCGCCGAAACCACGCCCATCATCAGGACCGTTATCAGAAACAGCCAACCGATAATCCACCAGACTTTTGCCAGTACCGTATCGGTATAAGTCACCACCGATTCCTGTTTCAGATCCTTCCGTCGTCTGGCTTCCATGAATCCCCAGAACACGAACATCAGGAACCAGCCGTATGCCCACGTATCATTCTGCGTAAAAAAGACCAGCAAAAAAAGCAATATAGACAAGGCCGCCGTAAAATAACCGAAACAAAGGAAAGTATTTCCGGCACCCACCTTCAGACCCTCGCGTGTGGAACTTATCATCCGACTGATCAGTTCCAGACTCTCTCTTTCAGACAATTTGTTTTCTTCCATAAGGCATCGAATTAAAGGTTAGAACAAATAAGTTTATTTTATAAACCACAAACTTTCAAGAAAAGGGAGATGCGCGCTTACCTCCCCTCCTTTTCACAAAGATAGAGAAGTTTATTTTATAAACCAAATAAAAAGAGAACTAATTTTGCAAGAAAAAAGGGCAACCGATCATCGGCTGCCCTTTCTCATGGCATCATCTTTCCAATCCATCATCAGAATTCCGAAGTGAAGTGGAATTTAATGTGCTTGAAGTCCATCTGAGCCATCTGCAGCACATAACCGCTGTCGGCCAGGAAAACATCACGGCCGTCACGGTCTTTTGCCATGTACTGATACTTACGTTTCTTGAAAGCTTCCAGTTCTTCCGGGTCATCACTCTCTATCCAACACGCCTTATACAAGCTGACCGGTTCCCAACGGCATTTCGCATTGTATTCATTCTCCAGACGATACTGAATAACCTCAAACTGCAGCTGACCTACCGTACCGATAATCTTCCGGCCGTTGAACTGGTTGACAAACAACTGGGCCACACCTTCGTCCATCAGCTGGTCGATACCCTTGTTCAGCTGCTTGGTCTTCATCGGGTCTGCATTTTCGATGTATTTGAACATTTCCGGCGAGAAGCTCGGCAGTCCCTTGAAATGCAGCATTTCTCCTTCGGTCAGCGTATCACCGATTTTAAAGGTTCCGTTGTCCGGCAGACCGATGATATCGCCGGCCCAAGCCTCATCCACCGTAGTCTTCCGCTGTGCCATGAACTGCGTAGGCGAAGAAAAACGCATCGTCTTGTTGTGACGTACGTGCAGATACGGTGTATTACGGGTAAATTTACCGGAGCAGACCTTACAGAAAGCTACACACGAACGGTGGTTCGGGTCGATATTGGCAGTAATCTTGAATACGAAACCGGTAAATTTCGGTTCATCCGGCTGTACGGTACGTTCTTCTGCCTGTACCGGACGCGGACTGGGAGCAATTTCCACAAAAGTATCCAGCAATTCCTGCACACCGAAATTATTCAACGCAGAGCCGAAGAATACCGGAGCCAATTCTCCCTTCAAGTAATCTTCCACATTGAATTCCGGATAAACTCCGTCAATCAGTTCCAGCTCGCTGCGTAATTTGTCGGCCAGCGGCGAACCGATGTGCTTGTCCAGTTCTTCGGTATGGATATCCACTTCCACTTTCTCTGTTACCACCTGTTTGGACGGCTGGAACAGATTCAGCTTCTGTTCATAGATATTGTATACCCCTTTGAAACGCGGACCGCTTTCTATCGGCCATGTCAACGGGCGTACATTGATAACCAGTTCCTCCTCCAGCTCGTCCAGCAAATCGAACGGGTCTTTTGCTTCGCGGTCCATCTTGTTCACGAAGATGATAACCGGTGTATTCCGCATACGGCACACTTCCATCAGCTTCCGTGTCTGGGTTTCCACACCCTTCGCACCGTCCACCACGATGATGACACTGTCTACAGCCGTCAGCGTACGGTACGTATCTTCCGCAAAGTCCTGGTGACCCGGAGTATCAAGGATATTGATTTTATAATCATGGTAATCAAACTCCATCACGGAAGTAGTGACCGAAATACCACGCTGCTTTTCGATATCCATCCAGTCGGAAGTCGCAGTCTTCTTGATTTTATTCGATTTCACCGCTCCGGCCACCTGAATCTGTCCACCGAAGAGCAACAGCTTTTCGGTCAACGAAGTCTTACCGGCATCCGGGTGAGCGATAATCGCAAACGTTCGTCTTCTTTCTATTTCTGCGTTCATTTTATCTGTTTAATGATTGTTTTTCTTATTCCAGTTCCAAATCTCCCTGCTTATCCTTGATGTAATAACCGGCAAGTATCGCCAACAGGTCACCGATGGTCTTCATCGCCTTCTGTGTTTCTTCGGAAACTTCCTTCTTCTGCAGTTTCAGCATCCATACTCCATACATGGCATCGAAACAGGTTTCCAGTTCAGGTACATCCTTATCGGCGCCTTTCGCCCGCAGTTCTACAATCAACGGGAGAGCCTTGTAATAGGCTGCACTGTAATACGGGAATTTAGGAGAGCGCAACAACCGCAGGTGCAGGTCTGTCAGCCATACGATAATGTTCTTGTTGATCTGCAGGTGCCCCTTCTCCATCACCCCTTCATCGTGCATCATGTTCACCAGGTCTTCGTACCAACGGTACAAATCACGTTTCTGCTCTTCCGAAACCGGATACGGATCGATAATCCGTTCCTTGATTTTGGCCATATCGAACTGATTGGCACGGATCGAATCTTCCACCTGCCACATATACAGCAGGTATTCTGCGATATTCTGTTGTTTTAACTGTTGAGAAATATACATATCAGGACAACGATTTTCCAAACAAGGTCATGATAATCCCTACCACCGACGCGATGATGACCACCACACCGATAATCCGGTTCAACATCCAGATACCGCGCACATTGAAACGGGTACGTACCTTATTGACAAAATAAGTGATACCGAACCACCAGGCCAGTGCCCCCAGAATGATGGCCAGGAAACCTACCAGCTGGAAACCTATCGGGCTACCGGGCATCACAAACGAAAAACGGGCAAACAGACCGATGAACAGGAAGATTATCAACGGATTGGAGAAGGTTACAAAGAAAGCCGTGATGAAATTATGCAGATAAGTACCCTTACGGGCGGAAACCGGACGCAACGCCTTGACCGGATTGCTGCGGAACGTATAGATACCGAAAGCAAGCAGCATGATACTGCCCACCACCTGCAGGAACATCTGATGCTTCACAATCAGTTCATCCATGAAACTCATACCATAACCTGTAATCAAGGCATAACAGATGTCACTCAACGCGGCCCCCAGCCCGGTCACAAAACCGAACCAGCGCCCCTTGTTCAAGGTCCGTTGAATACACAGTACACCCACAGGGCCCAACGGAGCAGACACGACTACCCCGATAATAAACCCCTTTATCAACAAATCCAGTATGGTAACCTGTTCTATCCAATTCATACTGCAAAGATGAGACTTTTTTGTGAAAGTACCTATATTTCATTCTTATTTTCTTTCTTACAAACGGGGTTTTATGTAACTTTGCACAACAAACAAAGCTTATTCAACACACACTTGAAATACTATCTATAACAAATACAAGAAGAACTATGATTCTATTTTTCAGAACCCCTGCAAACAGTGTGATAGCCACAGCCTGCAACAAAGAGTTGAGCGCTGAAGATGTCAAGAAATTGTGCTGGCTTTACAGTGAAGCCACTGTAGAGACCGAAGACAATCTGAAAGGTTGTTTCATCGGTCCGCGCCGCGAGATGATTACCCCGTGGAGTACCAATGCGGTGGAAATCACTCAGAATATGGGTTTAAGCGGAATCCGCCGTATCGAAGAATATTTTCCGGTAAAAGATGAAAATGCGGAATATGACCCCATGCTCCAACGCATGTACAAAGGATTGGACCAGCAGATATTCGATGTAAACATCAAACCGCAACCGATCATCTACATCGAAAACCTGGAAGAATACAACGAACAGGAAGGCCTAGCGCTGTCACGCGAAGAAATGGATTACCTGCTGAAAGTAGAAAAAGACCTGGGACGTAAACTGACCGACTCAGAAGTATTCGGTTTCGCCCAAATCAACTCGGAACACTGCCGTCATAAAATCTTCGGTGGAACATTCATCATCGACGGAAAGGAAATGGAATCTTCCCTCTTCCAGATGATCAAGAAGACTACCCAGGAAAACCCGAACAAGATTATCTCGGCCTACAAGGACAATGTGGCCTTTGCCGAAGGTCCTGTGGTAGAGCAGTTCGCTCCGCAGAACCATGCCACTTCCGATTATTTCATTATCAAAGATATCAAGACTGTCATCTCCCTGAAAGCGGAAACCCACAATTTCCCGACTACCGTAGAACCGTTCAACGGAGCGTCTACCGGTACCGGCGGTGAAATCCGCGACCGTATGGGTGGAGGTAAAGGTTCCTGGCCGATTGCCGGTACCGCAGTCTACATGACTTCTTACCCACGTACCGACGAAGGACGCGAATGGGAAGATATCCTGCCTGTACGCAAATGGCTGTACCAGACTCCGGAACAGATCCTGATCAAGGCTTCAAACGGTGCATCCGACTTCGGTAACAAATTCGGCCAGCCGCTTATCTGCGGTTCTGTCCTGACCTTCGAGCATCAGGAAAACGGTGAAAAATATGCGTACGACAAAGTCATCATGCTGGCAGGAGGTGTAGGTTACGGAACTCAGCGTGACTGCCTGAAAGGAACTCCGACAGCCGGAAACGAAGTCGTTGTGATGGGTGGTGACAACTACCGCATCGGCCTGGGCGGCGGTTCTGTTTCTTCTGTAGAAACCGGACGTTATTCTTCCGGTATCGAGCTGAATGCCGTACAGCGTGCCAATGCAGAAATGCAGAAACGTGCCTACAATGTAGTACGCGCCCTCTGCGAGGAAGATACCAACCCGATTGTCTCTATCCACGACCATGGTTCAGCCGGGCACGTAAACTGTCTGTCGGAACTGGTAGAAGACTGCGGTGGACTGATTCATATGGACAAACTTCCTATCGGTGACGAAACCTTGTCTGCCAAGGAAATCATTGCCAACGAATCTCAGGAACGTATGGGTTTGCTTATCGACGAAAAATCCATCGAACATGTACAACAGATTGCCGAACGTGAACGTGCTCCAATGTACGTAGTAGGTGAAACTACCGGTGACCATCGTTTCGCGTTCGAACAGGCAGACGGCGTACGTCCGTTCGACCTGGCTGTAGACCAAATGTTCGGTTCTTCACCGAAGACCTATATGGTAGACAAGACTGTAGAACGCCACTACGAAAACGTGTCATACGATGTAACGAAACTGAATGACTATATAAATAATGTATTACAGCTGGAAGCTGTGGCTTGTAAAGACTGGTTGACCAACAAGGTAGACCGTTCTGTAACTGGTAAGATTGCCCGTCAGCAGTGTCAGGGTGAGTTGCAACTGCCGTTGAGCGACTGTGGTGTGGTAGCCCTCGATTACCGTGGTGAAAAAGGTATCGCTACAGCTTTGGGACACGCTCCCCAAGCTGCCTTGGCTAATCCGGCAGCCGGTTCAGTATTGGCCGTTTCAGAAGCGTTGACCAATCTGGTATGGGCTCCGCTGGCCGAAGGTATGGACAGTATTTCCCTGTCTGCCAACTGGATGTGGCCATGCCGTTCACAGGAAGGCGAAGACGCACGTCTGTATACTGCCGTAAAAGCCCTTTCTGATTTCTGCTGTGCACTGCAAATCAATGTACCTACCGGTAAAGATTCCTTGTCCATGACTCAGAAATACCCGAACGGTGAAAAGATTATCAGCCCGGGAACCGTCATCGTATCTGCAGGCGGTGAAGTTTCTGACGTGAAGAAAGTAATCTCACCAGTGATGGTCAACAAGGAAAAATCTACTTTCTACCACATCGATTTCAGTTTCGACCAACTCCGTCTGGGAGGTTCTGCTTTTGCCCAGTCATTGAACAAGATTGGCGACGATGTACCTACCGTACAGAATCCGGAATATTTCCGCGATGCTTTCCTGGCCATCCAGGAACTCATCAACAAGGGACTGATTCTGGCCGGACACGATATTTCTGCCGGCGGTCTGATTACGACACTGCTGGAAATGTGCTTCGCCAACATGGATGGCGGTATGGAAATCAGCCTCGACAAGTTTACAGACCATGACATCGTAAAAGTGCTGTTTGCCGAAAATCCGGGTGTTGTCATCCAAGTAGCCGACAAACACAAATCTGAAGTGAAGAAGATTCTTGAAGACGCCGGTGTAGGTTACATCAAGCTGGGTAAACCGACTGAAGAACGTCACATTCTGGTAACAAAAGACGATGCTACCTACCAGTTCGGTATCGATTATCTTCGTGATGTATGGTACTCTACTTCTTACCTGCTCGACCGTAAGCAGAGCATGAACGGCTGTGCCAAGAAACGTTTCGAAAACTACAAGCAGCAACCGCTGGAACTGGTATTCGACAAATCATTTACCGGTAAACTGTCGCAGTTCGGCCTTAATCCGGATCGCCGCACCCCAAGTGGTATCAAGGCAGCCATCATCCGTGAAAAAGGAACAAACGGCGAACGCGAAATGGCCTACATGCTGTATCTGGCCGGCTTCGACGTAAAAGACGTAACCATGACCGACCTGGTAAGCGGACGCGAAACACTGGAAGACATCAACATGGTAGTATATTGCGGCGGTTTCTCCAACTCCGACGTTTTGGGTTCAGCTAAGGGATGGGCAGGTACCTTCCTCTTCAACCCGAAAGCAAAAGCTGCTCTTGATAACTTCTATGCCCGTCAGGACACCTTGTCATTAGGAGTCTGCAATGGTTGCCAGCTGATGATGGAACTGGGGCTGATTACTCCGGAAGACAAGAAGCAGGGCAAGATGCTGCATAACGATTCACACAAGTTCGAATCAGCCTTCCTGGGCGTAACCGTACCGATGAACCGCAGTGTCATGTTCGGTTCACTGAGCGGTTCCAAACTGGGTATCTGGGTGGCTCACGGAGAAGGAAAGTTCTCATTGCCTTATCCGGAAGACCATTACAACGTGGTACTGAAATATTCATACGACGAATATCCGGGCAACCCGAACGGTTCAGACTACAGCGTTGCCGGTATCGCTTCGCAAGACGGACGCCATCTGGCCATGATGCCTCACTTGGAACGTGCCTGCTTCCCATGGGAAAATGCCTATTACCCGGCAGACCGCGTGAAGGAAGACCAGATTACTCCGTGGATGGAAGCCTTCGTCAACGCGCGTAAATGGGTAGAAGCCCACATGCAGAAATGATTCTACGGCCTACCGGCCGGAATTTAACAGAATAAATGCTCAAAGGGTTTTCCTCCTGACACCTGTGGGGGGAAACCCTTTTTTATGAGACCTAATTTTTAAAGTGGAAAATATGATACGGAAACTGTCTTATTACCTGTCCGGTCTGCTCTTTTTTCTGCTGACCGCCCTACCCGTTCCTGCCCAAATCTATAAATATATCGGTACTCAGGAAGGCCTCAGCAGCCGGAGGGTACTGGCCATCAACAAAGACAGCCGCGGGTACATGTGGATTCTTACCCATCAGGGCATGGACCGCTTCGACGGAAAGAACTTCACACCTTATGAACTACGGAAAGACAACAAGGCAATCAGTTTTTTTCCGGATATGAACCGTATCACCAACAGTTCGAACCACGACTTATGGGTGTATGGAAAAGACGGTTACGTATTCCAATATAATGAACTACAAGATACATTCAAACTTGATTTCGATTTCTATGCCCAATTTCCTCATCTGAAACAGTCTCCCATTACCGCGACCTATTTCGACAGCAGCGACAGGCTTTGGTTCTGCTGTGGAAACCGCATTGTGCGTTTCTACACAGATACCCAACGTTTCGAGACTGTCTATGAAAAAGTCGCCAACGAGATTACCAGCATCACTGAAGGAGATTCATCCATTTTCTATTTTTCTACCATTTCAGACATTTATCAGGTACAGTTCTATCCGGATAAGCCCAGTCTGGTAAAACGGATTTATCAGAACCCCAAGCTTCGCTTCAGCTACCTGTATTACCATCCACAGACCAAGCAATTGCTTATCAATACCGTACAAAACAGTCTGTTTGTCTATCAGGTAGACAAAGGTACTGTCTTGAATCTGGGAAATTCATTGAAAGACGTAGGAATCAATGTCATCAAGCCCTATCCGTCGCCCGGCAAACAGGAAGTACTGATAGCCACCGATGCAGACGGTGTCTATACACTCGATATGCAGACCTATCAGATGAAACATCTGCTGAAAGAAGACTATGAAAGTCCGAACAAGATGAACGGAAGCACCATCAAGGACCTGTATGTAGACGAGAAGCGCCAGATATGGAATGTTACATACCCGACAGGAATCACCATCTACTCAGAACTGTACCCGGCCTATACCCAACTCCGTCATTCTCCGAATCGTCCCAATTCACTGGTAGACAATCGGGTAAATGCCATCCTTGAAGATTCCGACGGCGATATATGGTTCGCTACCAGCAACGGTATCAGCTGTTATAATCTGGAACGTAACCTCTGGACCAACTACATCACCTCATACAGCCAAGATACCCCCAATGACAACCGTATTTTCATTTCCCTATGTGAAACCGATCCGGGAATCATCATGGTAGGCGGTTACATGTCCGGTATCTACCGCATCAACAAAAGGAATCATCAGGTAACGTTCACTCCCCAGATGGCAGAATCTCCCCGAATGATACCCGACAAATATATCCGTAGCCTATACAAGGACAAAGACGGCATGTTCTGGATGGGAGGAGCCTACAGTCTCCGAAAATACAATGCCGGAACCGGACTGTCTGAAATTTACAACGCCCCCTACCCGATTACGAACATCTGTACCCGCGATGAAAAACGGATGTGGATAGGTACAACTCAAGGACTCTACGTATTCGATAAGGAATCCAAACAACTGACCTCTTATGTCGACGACAGCCGTATAGGAGGTATCAATACCATCTACCAGACTCCCGACGGCCGATATACATACCTAGGAACCTATTCGGAAGGTCTGTTTGTCATAGACAACCGTACGAACCAGATAGAAAACTACAATACCCAAAACAGCGGACTGACATCCAACAACATCTACAGCATCGTACCGAACCGGTACGGAGATATCTTCATGGGTACCACCAGCTGTCTGAGCCAGCTGTATGTGAAAAAGAAAGAAATCATCAACTGGACCAAGGAACAGGGATTCCTATCGAACAGTTTTACCCAGGACGCGGCCATCCGTACACGTTCCGGGAAACTCATTTTAGGCAGTAACGAAGGAGCTTTCATTCTGCCGGACAGCTTGAATTTACCCGATAAATTCACCAGTCAGATGGTCTTCAGTAACCTGACCATCAACTACCAGTCGGTACATCCCGGAGAAAAAGGTTCTCCGTTGACCCGCCTCATCAACGAAACTCAGGAACTGACGCTGGACTACGACCAGAATTCCTTCTCCATGCAGGTTTCTTCCATCAATTACGACAATCCTTCTAATATCCACTACAGCTGGAAACTGGAAGGATTCTTCGATACCTGGTCACAACCTTCGGCCAACGGCACCATCCGTTATACCAACCTCTCACCAGGCACTTATACATTGAAGGTACGTGCCATCCTGATGGATACCCACCAGGTATTTCAGGAACGCGAACTGGAAATAACAGTCCTTCCACCTTTCTGGTTATCCTATTGGGCTTTCACACTCTATATTCTGTTGACGGTAGGAGCTGTCTACCTGTATACCCGTTACCAGATGATTCGGAAAGACCGGCGTATTTCACAAGAGAAGATTAATTTTTTTGTGCATACCGCTCATGACATACGTACCCCGCTTACCCTCATCAAGGCACCGTTGGCCGAAATTCAAAAGAGCGAACAACTGACTCCGGAAGGAATGCAGAACCTGACACTGGCCCTTCAAAGCACAGACAATCTCTCGAACCTGGCAAACAACCTGATGAACTTCCAAAAGGAAGAACTGTACAGTTCGAAAGTACTGGTTACCCGTACTCACCTGAACGAATACCTGAGCAAATATCTCCAACAGTTCCAGCAGTATGCCGAGCGGAAAGGGGTGTCTTTGCATTTCAAACCAGCCTCCCGGGAGTTGGAAGTCTGGATAGATCAGAACAAGATAGATTCCATCCTGCGTAATCTTCTGTCCAATGCCTTGAAATATACACTACAAGGAGGAACAGTCACTGTAGAAGTCGGTGAGTATAAAGGAAACTGGACACTCTCCATCAGCGATACCGGTATCGGTATTCCACAGAAGGACCAGAAGAAACTCTTCAAGTACCTTTTCCGAGGAGCAAACGCCACCAACCAGCTCATTACCGGGAGCGGTATCGGTATGCTTCTCACTTATCGGCTCATCCGGAACCATGAAGGGAAAATCTCTTTCCACAGCACAGAAAATGTAGGTACCAGTTTTCTGATCAGTTTCCCGATACGGAGCAGCCGGTACCAATATGAACCGGAACATACCCTTTCTCCCGATGAGACTAATGAAATAACAGCATCTGTTCTCAATGCAAGTACAGCACAGGAATCCGGAAAAGAAAAGGAAGCCACACAGTCAGACAATCGGAAAGACTGTCCTACGATACTCATTGTAGAAGACAATATAGCCCTACAGAAATTCCTCTGTCAGAGCCTTTCTGCACATTACCATACAATGGGGGCCGAGAACGGAATTGTCGCTTTGGAAAAGATAAAGACACAAATGCCGGATTTGATAATTTCGGATGTCATGATGCCAGGAATGGACGGATATGAACTGTGTAACCGTATAAAGACTCAGCTGGACACCAGCCACATTCCCTTTATTCTGCTGACAGCTTTGGGTGACCAGTCGCATATCCTGAGCGGATTGGAAACCAAAGCGGATTTGTATGTGGTCAAGCCGTTTGATTTGGTAGTATTGAAGGCACACATCGAAAGCCTGTTACAGAACCGCGAACTGTTACGACGACAGTACCGCCAGCAAGTAACCAAACTACCGGAAGAACCTGTTGAAGTACAACTTCCTACCAGTCTGGACGATGAATTCATGCAGCGGGTAACCCAGATTATCAAAGAAGAATTAGGAAACGATCTGACGGTAGATGTACTATGCAGCCGGATGAATATGAGCCGAACCAGTTTCTACAACAAGTTGAAAGCACTGACAGGCATCGCGCCGAACGATTTCATCCGTAACATCCGGATGCAGGAAGCGGCCCTGCTGCTGAAAACCCGGAAATACACCGTGGCCGAGGTTTCGGACCGGATGGGATTTGCCGATCCGAAATACTTTACGGACACCTTCAAGAAATTCTACGGCATGCCGCCCAGTACCTATATGAAACAAGAAAACAACGTATAAAGACACATGATGAATTTTTATCTGAAATCTTTTCTCATCTTTTTCCGCATCGGAGTATTTACCATCGGAGGCGGATACGCCATGGTTCCCATCATCGAAGCGGAACTGGTAGACAAACGTAAATGGATCAGTAAAGAGGATTTTCTGGACCTGCTGGCCCTGGCACAGACAGTACCCGGAATCTTTGCGGTCAACATATCCATTTTCATCGGTTATAAACTCCGGAAATTCTGGGGAGCGTTCTGGATGGCGCTCGGAACAATTCTGCCTTCGTTCCTCATCATCCTGGCCATCGCCTTGTTCTTCCGGCAATTCCAGCATTACGAACCGGTAGAACGGGTCTTCAAAGGCATCCGTCCTGCTGTAGTGGCCCTGATTGCGGCACCTACCTTCAAGATGGCCAAATCGGCCCAGATCAGCCGTTACAACATCTGGATTCCGGTCGTTTCGGCCCTGCTTATCTGGCTCATCGGCTTCTCGCCCATCTACGTCATCATTCTGAGCGGTGTGGGAGGATACTTCTACGGCCGTTACAAGTCCAAAAAACTTTCTAAAGACAAAGGAGGAAACAACGCATGATATTTCTACAGCTTTTCTATACATTCTTTAAAATCGGCCTGTTCGGCTTCGGAGGCGGTTATGCCATGCTATCCATGATTCAAGGCGAAGTGGTAACCCGTTATGAATGGCTCAGTTCGTCGGAGTTTACAGACATCATCGCCATCAGTCAGATGACCCCGGGACCTATCGGCATCAATTCGGCTACCTATGTAGGCTATACCGCCCTGGTCAATGCCGGTTACTCACACGCCATCGGCATCTTAGGCTCGGCGCTGGCCACTTTCTCGGTGGTACTGCCTTCCTTCATTCTGATGATAGCCATCAGTAAATTCTTCCTGAAATACCAGAAACATCCCGCTGTAGCCGCCGTATTCTCCGGTTTGCGTCCGGGAGTGGTGGGTCTGCTGGCCGCCGCTGCCCTGGTCCTGATGAACGGCGAGAATTTCGGTACGGATACCTACCAGATTGTCGTCAGCATCCTGCTGTTTGCCGCTACTTTTGTGGCTTCACACCGGTTTAAGGTAAACCCTATCCTGCTGATTGTGCTTTGTGGAGTGGCCGGATTTTTCCTGTACTGATTTCAAAAAAAAGCCGATACTCAGTAAAACTGATACCGAGTACAGAATAACAAAACATCCTTTTTCAGGTTAACTTTTAACTTAAAAGAAACGAACTCATGTTCTGATGAAAACAAACTCACGTTTCCATCAGAACATGAGTTCGTTTTTATCAGAACGTCCAGACGTTTTCTTGCGTTAACACTTTCATCGTTGAAATCAACAAAAATAGAATCTCCCAAGCATCAACCGGTTCTTCTCCTAAAAAATACACGGTTCTTTCATTTATCCATAGGGGTAGGCAAAACCTGCCCCTAATTTTGTATCGGTTTTGTAATAACATTCTCATGGCAATGTAATTAGACCATATCTGTTTTGAAACCTGAAACCTATTCCTTTGCATTTAGAAACAAAAGTGTGGTTAATTTTAATAAAGCAAAGGAACGGATGAAAGGTAAATCATTGATTCTTAGTTTGATGCTGGGCACTTTCTGCATGAATGCAAGTGCCCAGAAAGTAGTGTTCGACTTTGGTGGGAAAGTGACCGACCAAAGCGGACGGGGTATTGCCGGTGTCGTAGTGAACGACGGTTTCAGCTTTACCAAGACCGATGCGAAAGGGGCTTGGTCTTTGGTATCGGATACGACACGGAGCAAGTTTGTGAGCATTTCGGTTCCTGCTTCTTGCGTCTTGCCCCAAAAAGACGGATTGGCGGGAGGTTATTATATACCGGTACGCGCGTTGGCGCAAGCCGAGGGGAAACATGATTTCGTGTTGGAGAAGCGTAAGCAGGTGGAAGAGCGTTTCCACTACATCGCCATATCCGACCCTCAGGTGCGTGATGCCCGTCAGATGAAACGTTGGCGTCAGGAAACCGTACCCGATATGAAAGAGGTGATTGATTCGTTGAAGCAATCGCGTGAAGTGGTGGCGATGACCTTGGGCGATTTGGTATGGGACAACATGCCGTTGTTCGATGAATACCGGGAATCGGTGAAAAACACCGGTGCTGTTTTCTTCCAGTGCATCGGCAATCACGATTTCGATAAGCAATACCAAGACCTTCACAACATGGCGTCGGGCACTCCGGTGTACGGCGAAATGGTGTACGGACGTTATTTCGGTCCTACCGATTATTCATTCAATATAGGCAAAGCGCACATCGTAACGATGAAAGACATCAACTATGTGGGCGGGAAGAATTACGTAGAAAGCCTTACAGGTCAGCAATTAGCATGGTTGAAGAAAGATTTAAGCTATGTTCCCAAAGGAAGTCTGGTTATCCTGAACCTCCACGCTCCGGTATGGAACAAGGTTTCTCCGGGCGGAAATGTCCGTAATGCGGAAGCTTTGAAAGAAGTGTTGAAAGACTATCGGGTACATGTGTTCTCCGGCCATACGCATTTCTTCCAGAATAACGAAGTGACTCCTACGCTTTACGAACACAACATCGGCGCAGCTTGTGGCGGCTGGTGGGCTGGTTGGGTGAACCAATGCGGCGCGCCCAACGGCTATATGGTGGTCGATGTAGACGGCGATAACGTGAAATGGCATTACAAAGCCACCCGCCGTGACTTCGCTTACCAATTCCGTATATATAATAAAGGAGAGTTTACGGCTCAGAGCAGTTTCGTAGTTGCCAATGTATGGGATTGGGACAGTACCTGCCGTGTGGTATGGTATCAAGACGGGAAACCGATGGGTGATATGGAACAGTTTATCGGTTCGGATGAAGAACGGGCTTCGCAATTGAAAGACCGCAGCAAGGCAGAACCTACGGCTCATTTGTTCCGTGCCATGCCTTCCGATGGTGCTAAACAGATTAAAATCGAGTTTACCAACCGTTTCGGCGAAGTCTATACACAGACCATTGCCCTCTAAATGCACACATTTTATTCTTTAATTCATACACAATGAGAACATTAAAATCAGTAGTTGTATTCCTGATGCTGTTGGTGGCAGGAAGTGTGATGACACTTTCCGCCCAGACCCGGACGGTATCGGGAAAAGTGTTTGACTCGAACGACGAGCCTCTTATCGGGGTGACGATCGCAGTTGAAAGTGCTACCATCGGAGCGATAACCGATATCGATGGTGCGTTTACGATTCAGGTGCCCACAGGTAAGGTAGTCCTGAACGTGTCTTATATCGGTTTTGCCTCGCAGAAGGTGACGGTTGCCCCCGACCAGTCGAGCGTGACGGTGCACATGAGCGAAGACGCCGTGATGTTGAACGAAACGGTGGTGATTGGTTACGGTAAGCAGAAGAAAGTAAACCTGACCGGTGCCGTAGCCAACATTGGAGGCGAGGAACTGGAAAACCGCGTGACCACTTCGTTGAGTAATATGCTGCAAGGTACGGTAGCCGGTTTGAATATCACCACTTCTTCGGGTGTTCCGGGAAGTTCGGCTTCCATCAATGTACGTGGTGTGACTTCTATCAACGATGCCGAACCGTTGGTATTGATAGACGGTGCGGTAGGCGAGATTGACCGTATCAATCCGAACGATGTAGAATCTATCTCGGTCATTAAGGATGCCTCTGCTGCCGCCATTTACGGTGCGCGTGCAGCCTTCGGTGTGATTTTGGTCACTACCAAGTCGGGAGCGGCTAAAGACGGAAAAGCTACGGTGCGTTATAGCGGACGTTTCGGTTGGCAGGCACCTACCACTTCTACCGATTATGAAACGACCGGTTATTGGTCGGTTTATACCATCAATAAGTTCTGGCAAGCCGATTCGGGTACATTGTATGTCGATTATACTGATCAAGATATGCAGGCATTGCTCGACCGTGTGAACGATAAGACCGAACATCCCGACCGTCCGTGGGTAGTGGAAGATGTACGAAATGGACGTCGCCAATGGGTATATTACGGAAACCACGACTGGTGGCACGAATTGTATCGCGATAACCGACCGATGCAGCAACACAATATTTCGATAAGCGGAGGAAAAGACGACATCAAATATTATTTGTCAGGTTCGTTCGACAAACAGACCGGTATCTTGCGCGAGAATCCCGATGTGTACCGGAAATATAATTTGCGTTCGAAACTTGATTTCCGTATCAATGAGTGGTTCACATTGTCGAACAATACTTCGTTCTACAGTTCGCAATACAGCTATTTGGGTGATGGTAGCGTAGAAAATACGTTGGCATACAGTGCCCGCCACGCTTTGGCTTGTTTCCCGCAGAAGAACCCCGATGGTACGTGGTTGTATAGTACACCTTATTTGAATTATAAAGTAGCCAATGGCCGTCATATTTTGTTGGGCGAAGATTCGCACCGCAATGTAGAGCGTGGGACAGACTTCTCGAATACTACCCGTTTGGTTTATTCTCCGATAAAAGAGCTGAGCTTTACGGGCGACTTTACCTACCGTTTGTATCAGACACGCAACACGAGCCGTTCCAATCCGATGTATTACCGTGAGTATCCCGATGGCGAACTGCTTTCGTATGCGACGGGTGCAGGTGCCAACCGGTTGGATGAATCAGTAAATACAAGCAATTATTATTCGACAAACTTCTTCGGAAATTATACCGATACGTTCAATGACGCGCATCATTTGACCGTAGTAGCCGGTATGAACTACGAGGCATGGAAGAGCAAGAATGTTTCGGCATACGGTGAGAACTTGGTATCAGCCGATTTGGATGACTTGGATTTGGTAGGCCAGAACGCCGAAGGTGCTACTATTACCGGTGTAGGCGGTGGTCAGAATGAATATGCTTTGTTGGGTATCTTCGGCCGTATCAACTACGACTATATGAGCCGTTACTTGTTTGAAGTGAGCGGACGTTACGACGGTACTTCCCGTTTCGCCAGAGGAAACCGTTGGGGATTCTTCCCTTCAGCTTCTGTAGGATGGCGTATTTCGGAAGAACCTTTCTTCCAGCCTGCACGCCGCTTGGTGGATAATTTGAAAATCAGAGCGTCTTTCGGTAGCTTGGGTAACCAGAATGTATCTTCTTACTATACTTTCGCACGTCTGGTTTCGATTGCTAATTTAGGCTATACCTTCGGCGAAGGAAGCGTATTGCCCAAATATTCTACATTGGGTGCTCCGATTGCTTCGGATATGACATGGGAAACCGCCCAGCAATGGGACTTCGGTTTCGACCTGACGATGTTGGGCAACCGCCTGAACCTGACGGTAGACGGCTATATACGTGATACACGCGATATGTTGACTGACGGTGTGGAACTTCCTGCTGTATACGGTGCGAGTGTGCCCGATATGAATGCAGCCGACTTGCGTACGAAAGGATACGAAATCACATTGAACTGGCGTGACCAGTTGACGTTGGCTGGCAAACCGTTTGAATATAGTGTCGGGGTGAACCTGAGTGACTATAAGAGTGTCGTTACCAAGTATGATAACAAAGACAAGACTTTTGCACAACCTTATTACGAAGGTATGGAAATCGGTGAAATCTGGGGATTCGTGACCGACGGACTTTTCCAAAGTGATGAGGAAGCTCAAGCGTACGCCGAACAGTTGGATTTGAGTTATGTATTGAAAGGACAAACCGGAGGCTGGCAAGCAGGTGACGTGAAGTTTGTCAATTTGGATGGCGACAACAAGATAGGTATCGGAAGCAATAATGTAGATAATCCGGGCGACCGCAAGATACTCGGTAATTCGTTGCCTTCGCTTTCATACGGTATTACGGCAAGCGTACGCTGGAACGGTATCGATGTATCGGCGTTCTTCCAAGGAACAGGAAACCACTATTGGTATCCCGACGGAGAATCCATGCCTTTCTGGGGAGCTTACTCTTATCCATACTTGTCTTTCCTGCAAAAAGATTTCCTGAAAGATGTATGGTCGCCTGAAAATACCGATGCTTATTTCCCGCGTGCGATGGCTTATTCGGCATCGGGTGGTGTGTTGAGCAATGTAAACGACCGCTATCTGCAAAATATACGTTACATGCGTTTCAAAAACCTGACCGTAGGCTATACCTTGCCGCAACAATGGACGAAGAAAGCCGGTATCGAGTCGGTACGTGTTTATTTTACGGGTGAAAACCTCTGCTATTGGTCTCCGTTGAAGAAGCATTCGAAGTATGTCGACCCTGAAGGAGCTATCGACCGTAGCGGAGCTTACAACAATGCATTCTATCCGTGGCAGAAGTCATTCCTGTTCGGTATCGATGTCACTTTCTAACATGAATTATTAAACAGAAGAGAAAAACAATTATGAAAAATAGAAATATCTTTATAGCACTTGCATTGTTCGCCGGACTTTCATCGTGTGACGACTGGATAGATAAAAGCCCGTTGAGTGAAATAGAGGAGGAAAACTATTTCAGAACAGAAACCGACCTCCAGCTTTTCAGTAACGGTTTTTATAACAGCATTCTCAACAAATCGCCGTATGACGAGCAGAGCGATGTGTATGTACAGCAAGAACTTTCCGACGAAATGTTGGGTGGAGAAAACCGTATCGTTCCTGCCAGCGGAGGCGGATGGAGCTGGACAGCCTTGCGTAGCGTCAATACCTTATTAGGTAATGTAGATAAATGCGAAGATGCGGAAGCGGCTACGAAATATACCGCAGTGGCACGTTTCTTCCGTGCCTACTTCTATTATGACAAGGTAAAGCGTTTCGGCGATGTGCCTTGGTATGATAAAGAATTGTTCTCGGATGACCCCGACTTGTATAAGGCACGTGATTCGCGCGAACTGGTGATGACCAACATGCTTGCCGATATCGACTATGCCATCGATAACCTGCCTACCCGTGCGGAAGAATCGAGCAGTCCTTTCCGTGTGACCCGTGGGGCGGCATTGGCATTGAAGTCCCGCTTCTGTCTGTATGAAGGTACTTACCGGAAATACCATAACCTGACAATTGAAGGGAATAATTATACGTATTACCTGCAGCAGGCAGCGGATGCGGCTGAAGAATTGATTGACGGTGGTGAATATCATTTGTATTCGACGGACAATCCTGAAGAAGACTATCTGATGCTCTTTGCCGAAGAAGACGCCAATCCCGATGAATACATCTTGGCTATCAAGTTCGATTACGGTATGAGCGTTTACCACAATGCAACGGCTCATACATTGGTGCCTACCCAAGGACGTCCGGGTTTGACCCGTAAATTAATCAATACGTATCTGATGAAAGACGGAACCCGCTTTACCGACCGCGAAGGTTGGGAAACCATGCCATTTACTGAAGAAGTGAAAGACCGCGACCCGCGTTTGGCACAGAGCATCCGTACTCCGGGTTATCATCGTATCGGGCGTACGGAAGTCTTAGCTCCCGATTTATCGGTTAGCGTAACGGGTTACCAACCCATTAAATACGTGCAAGACCCATCGGCTTCGGGTGGTCAGGTAGACCGTAACGACCGTTCTACGTGCGACCTTCCGGTATTCCGTTTAGCGGAAGTGATGCTGAACTTTGCTGAGGCTAAGGCAGAATTGGGAACATTGACCCAAGCCGATTTGGATAAGTCGGTCAATGAAATCCGTAAGCGTGTAGATATGCCGGCTTTGAATATGGCTCAAGCCAATGCCAATCCCGACAGCTACTTGTCGTCTGCCGATTACGGTTATGCCAATGTAACTGGAAGCAACCAAGGGGTTATCTTGGAAATCCGTCGGGAGCGTGCCATTGAATTGACTCAAGAAGGTTTCCGTTTCGATGACTTGGTGCGCTGGAAAGCCGGAACTTGCATCAACCAGTCTATCATGGGTATGTATTTCCCCGGTGCAGGCGAATATGACTTGAGTGGTGACGGTCAGGTGGATGTGGTTTTGTATAATGAAGGGGATGCTCAACCGGAAGTCCCCGATGCACAGGTATATCAGATTGGTTCTGGCATTTTCTTGTCGGAAGGCGACCACGGATATATCAATTACCACCATAACATCAGCCGTACCCCGTTTGATGAAGAGCGCGATTACCTGTATCCGGTACCTATCAACGAACGTTCGTTGAATCATAATCTGACACAGAATCCGGGCTGGGACGATGGGCTCTCTTTCTAATTAATAGTGAATAGTTAATAGCGAACAGTGGGTAGCGGTGATGGATAATACATCAACCGTTACTCACTTGTTCGTTATTATAGTCAATCAGAAATGAATAACAAAAAGAAGTGTAAATTTTTTGATAGAACACAGAGGCACAAAGGCACAGAGAAATAAATATAGAGAAGACAAAGCTCACAGAGTCGGTCTTTTTTCATGAACATTGTTCTCGCTAAAAATAAAACTCTGTGCCTTTGTGTCTCTGTGTTCTATTTCATTTTTCGACCTACCCCACGGCTCTTTCATTTAAGCTTAGATAAAGGCACATAATCCCCCCCCCACTTCTTATTGGAAGCAGGAATTTTGTTGTAATTGATACCCAATATGTTACGAATCCTCTGAAATTACAAATTATCTCATTTTTGAGCCAGCATATGCATCATTGCGGTAAAGTCCAAGGAAAGTCCTCTGATAAGCTCGGCCGTTCCCTTAGCCTTGTCGGAGCGCTTTTTCCTTTTGCCTTTCCATATCGAAAGTATTGCCAGTACCATCCTCTGTATCGTGTCAAGGTTTCTGGCAGACCTTGCACTTTTCCGCCTGATGGAGTCCTGCCTCAGGTTGCGGTCAAGGTCCCAGTGCATGCTTTCTATTGCCCAATGCATTCTGGCTATTGTGCCCAGCCGCCGGGCACTTCCGTGAAAACTGGAGACATAGAACCTTCTTTCGGAAGATTTCTGGCCGTCAGATTTTCTTTCCGTCGCAGTCCGTATTTCGATAACCGTCAGGTCTCCATTCCACTTTTCCCTGTCCGTAATCAGGTCATTTCCACGAAAGATACGGCATACCCTGGTCTCTATCCTGCCATGTTCAAGGAAGGGGCCTTCCGAATATACATCCACAGGCTCTGCAAGTTCGACATTGTCCTCAATCCCATATCGCAGGGTCCTCTGGTTCGCCTTCAGCTCGATAAGGAAATCACCGCCTTTTCCCCGGATTTTATCTATGATGGCTTTCTGGAAGGACATGGCGTCTGCCGTAACTATGCATCCTGACACGTCCACCTTGTCCAACAGTCTGGGCACGGAAGTTATCTCATTGCTTTTTTCTTCGCACATGTCCGTGGCAAGGGTGACACCTCCTTTAAGGGAATAGGCGGACACGATGTCGGGGTTGCGTCCGTTTTCGAGTACCGTCCCTCTCATCGCCTTGCCGTCAATGCAGATGATGTCCCCTGCAAGACCGACAAGCTCATCATGGAAGGCGGAGGTAAATTCGGACATCCGTTCAGACATGGCTTCATCATCAATATGTTTGAATATACGGCAGAGGGTCGGCTCGGACGGCACGCCGTTCAACAAAATCCCTAAAGAGCGGAAGCGTTTCAGGTTACGCTCGCCGAATCTGATTATATCCGGTCTTGTTATACACTTGCCCAGCCGTCCGAGTATTACAAGAAGAAGAATATCTTCCAGCCTGTATTTGTAGTTTCCCTTGTCTGTCCTGCGGTAATCCGGCACTGATTTCACAAATTCTTTCAGATGTTTCATTATGCTGCCACGACGGCAGGCTGCATGTTTCTTTTTAATATATTAGGCACGCAAAATGTTGCATATCAGCAAAATAAATCGTATTTTCGCGTAGCGAAAATTAAGGCGGAAATCAAAAAACGGCCTCTGTCGCATCTGATTTCCGCCTACAAAAATAATTTTATATGAACGATAAAAAGAAACACCGGAAGCGGTGCTTCCTGCATCGCTGTGCGCAAAAATAATGGTTTTTCGGAGAATAACAAGGATTATAGAGGTTGTTTTAAATGAAAGAGCCGTGTAAAAAATATTCTTTTCTGTTTTTGTCTGAAAAATAATTCCTATCTTTGTCGCAGTTTTGTTCCGACCAGGTTCCGATGCGGACCTGCGGATGAAAAGGGAATCGGGTGAAAGTCCCGGACAGTCCCGCTGCTGTAAGCTCCCTGAAGAGCCGTTTCCATCCCCTCTTGCCACTGCCCGGAAATCGTTGACGGGTGGGAAGGCGGAAACGACCGGAGTAAGTCAGAAGACCTGCAAAACGAAAGTCATGCTTGCATCCTCGAGGAAAGGATGGCAAGACCATGCAGCAATGCTAGTTTTTTTCTACATGATTGAACCGAAACAACTGACCCGCATCGGCAACTGGAAAATTGTACTGACTGCCGCCGTGCTGTGCGGCTATCTGCCTGTCCATGCACAGGTAAACCAGCCGGACAGCATTACAGGACGTGTACACGACATCCCCAACGTGACCATCGAGGCACGGAGGGCGCCCAACCGTGTCTCGTCGAACGCGCCTGTGCAGACCCTCAGCCGGAGTACCATCGAAGATTTGGGCATTCAGGATATAGCCGATGCCGTGCGCCGTTTTGCCGGTACGGAAGTGAAGGACTATGGAGGCACCGGCGGACTGAAAACGGTCTCGGTACGGAACATGGGTGCTGCCCATACCGCCATCAGCTACGACGGGATAGCCGTCAGCAACTGCCAGGCCGGTCAGATAGACATCGGACGCTTCTCATTGGACAACGTGGAATCGCTGTCGCTCAGTGTGGGCCAGAGCGATGACCTGCTGCAGTCTGCCCGGATGTACGCCTCGGCCGGAGTACTGAACATCGAGACCGAGCGCCCCCGCCTGAACGACGGAAAGAACTGGCAACTGAAAGCCCAACTGAAAGGCGGTTCCTTCGGTTATGTAAACCCTTACCTACGCTACAGCCACCGGCTCGGAAAACGGACCATCGCCTCCATCGACGCCGACTTCCTCCGCTCGGACGGACAATACCCGTTCATCCTGCAGAACGGAAAATATACCTCCGAAGAGAAGCGCTATAACTCCGAGGTGGACTCCTGGCATACGGAGGCCAACCTGTTCCACGAATTCGGCGAGAACAGCCGGCTGGACGTGAAAGGCTACTATTACCAGTCGGACCGCGGACTGCCGGGTGCCGTCATTCTTTACAACCCCAACTCGCAGGAACATCTGTGGGACAAGAACGGATTCATCCAGGCACGCCTCCGCCACCGCATTTCAGACCGATGGGCGTTCCAGGGACAGGCCAAATACAACTATTCCTGGAACAAATACCAGGATAAAGGCGCACAGTACGAAGGAGGCGTATCGACCGACCGCTATACCCAACACGAATATTACGCTTCAGGAACAGTCCTCTACCAGCCGCTGACCGGACTCTCCGTCTCGCTGGCACAGGATGTGGCAGTCAATACCCTGAGCAGTACCTTGCCGGACTGTCCCTTCCCCACCCGCTTCACCTCGCTGACGGCGCTGCAGGTACAATACCGCTACCGGCGCTTCAAGTTCGGCACGACGTGGGTGAACACCTGGATAACCGAACACGTGAAGGAAGGCGAACGGCCCGACGACCTGAAGAAAATATCGCCCACCGTATCGCTCAGCTGGCAGCCGTGGGAAAGCCAGCCGCTGTACCTGCGGGCCATGTACAAGAATACTTTCCGCACGCCGACGTTCAACGACCTGTACTATTACCGGATGGGAAACCGTTCGTTACGTCCGGAGAAGGCGACCGAGTATAACCTGGGCATCACCTGGAGCCTGCAACCACACTCCCGCTTCGAGTACCTGTCTGTCACGGCAGACGGCTATTTCAACCGGGTGACCGACAAGATTGTGGCCTTCCCTTCCACCTATGTCTGGAAAATGGCCAACTACGGCAAGGCTCACATCACCGGACTGGACGTGACCCTGGCTACCCGGATAGCTGTCTGGAAAGGCATCGCCCTGAACCTGAACGGGAACTATACCTGGCAGAAGGCCATCGACCTGACCAATCCGGATTCGAAAAGCTACAAGGACCAGCTCCCTTATACCCCGGAACACAACGGAAGCGCTTCGGCCAGTCTGGAGACTCCCTGGGTGACAGTGGGCTACAGCCTCATCGGGGTAGGAAAACGCTATTACCTGTCGCAGAATATTCCGGAAAACGAAATAGACGGATATGTAGAACAGACCCTGTCGGTTTCGCGCACCTTCCGTTTCCGGACATTCCAGATGCGCCTGCAGGCAGACGCGGTAAACTTCACCGACGAACAGTATGACATCATCAAGTTCTACCCCATGCCCGGACGGTCGTGGAAACTGACAGCGAACTTTATTTTTTAACAACCATAAAAACAAAAGACATGAAGATCAGAAAATTACTCTTCTCAACCCTGTGCATGCTGGCATTGGGAACCGCTTTTACCGCATGTAGTGACAACGATGACCCGAACAACGACTTCCACGACGAAGGCTCGAAAGTGACACTGCCTCACCACCGTGCCTTCATCCTGAACGAAGGAACCATGGGAGCCAACAACGCCAACATCTCACTCTATGCGCCGAACAAGGACTGCGATTTCATCAACGACCTGTTCTTCCAGCAGAACAACGCCCGCCTGGGAGATACCGGACAGTCCATGATTGAATACAACGACTACCTGTATGTCATCGTAGCCAACTCGAAATACATCGCCCGCCTGAATACAGCCGGTGTAGAACTGGACCGTCACGCTTTCAACGAATCGGAAGGTGACCCGCGCTACATGGCAGCCGAAGACGGATACATCTATCTGACCCAATACGGAGGCAAGGTATCGAAACTGGATGCCGAGACACTGGACGTAGTGGCTACCTTCGAAGGTGGCAGTAACCTGGAAGGAATCGCCGAATGCAACGGAAAACTGTATGTAGCCAACTCTTACTCGAAGACCGATGCAGGCTACCAGTATCACAACGAAGTGTTCGTCATCAACCCGCAGACCATGCAGCTGGAAAAGACACTGACCGTAACCGTCAACCCGAACCAGCTGGTGGAAGAAAACGACAAGGTGTTCCTGATTTCGTTCGGCGACTACGGAGCTGTAGGCTACACTGCCCAGATGATTGACCCGAGCAACAACGATGCCGTAACCGTACTGGCTACCGCTACCAGCATGACAGCCGGAAACGGAAACGTATACTTCGTAAACTCGGAAACCGACTATTCTCACTGGCCGGAAACCAGCACTACCAACACTTTCTTCTCTTACAACATCGCTACTTCTACACTGAACCAGACCTCTTTCCTGAAGGATGCGCCGGCTGAACTGGCTACTTCCAGCATCTACTCGATGGACGTAGACGATGAAGACGGAAACATCTACATCGGTGTTACCTTCTACTCAAACAGCAACGGTACCATCTACCGATTCCAGCAGGACGGTACCTTTGTAGAAAAATTCGATTGCGGCGGTCAGAACCCGAAGAAGATGGTGTTTGTAGACTAAGGAAAAGATACCTGTCATGAAACAATTCTTACTATCTGCCCATATAGTAATCTCAGTCTTACTTCTCTCTGCCTGCGGCGGAGGAAGTAAGACTTCTTCGCTTTCTGACGGCGGCGATACGCTCCGGCTGAAATATGCCGAGAACCTCTGCCTGACGACCTACCCCGACTATACGGTAGCTACCTTACAGGATCCCTGGCACAAGCCTAACATCCTGCATACCTATATCCTGGTAGACAAGGAGAAACCTACCCCCACACATCTGCCCGAAGGGACCGTGGTGAAAGTACCCCTGGAGCGGAGCATGGTCTACTCGTCTGTACACTGTAACCTGTTCAAGCAACTGGAAAGCCTGGATGCCGTAGCCGGCGTATGCGGACTACAGTACATCAAAGTACCCGAAATACAGGAAGGCTGCCGGAACGGAAGCGTGACCGACTGCGGTAACAGCATGAACCCGGACATCGAAAAGATTATCGACATACACCCCGATGCCATCCTCCTTTCTCCCTTCGAGAACAGCGGAGGCTACGGACGCATCGAGAAACTCAACGTACCCATCATCGAATGTGCCGACTACATGGAAACCTCTCCCCTGGGCAGAGCCGAATGGATGTACTTCTACGGACTCCTGACCGGACGGAAAGCCCAAGCCGACTCCCTGTTCCGAAAAGTGGAGCAGTCCTATCTGGACATTAAAAGAAAAGCAGCCGCCACCCAGACCCGCCCTACCGTTCTGAGCGACCTGAAATACGGCTCGGTATGGTACATAGCCGGAGGGAAAAGTACGACCGGTCAACTCTATGCGGATGCCGGAGCACGCTACGTCTTCGCCTCCCTGCCCAACAGCGGTTCCGTTCCCCTGTCCTTCGAAGCCGTATTCGACCAGGGACAAGATGCCGACTACTGGCTCATCAAGTACAACCAGGCCACCGACAAGACTTACCGTGAACTGGCTTCGGACTACGCGCCGTATGCCAACTTCGCCGCATACCGGAACAAACGTATCTACGGATGCAACACCAACCGCATCGCCTATTACGAAGAACTGCCTTTCCGGCCGGACCTGCTGCTGAAAGACATTGTAAAAATCTTCCATCCGGAAGTCTTTCCGGCCGATACGTTGAAATATTTCACTAACTTAGCCGACTGAAAAAACGAAACGACCAGTGAGACACCACGGATTTACATACGAAATCATACTGATACTGCTGATTATCGGACTGATAGCGGCAAACCTGCTCATCGGATCCGTCCACATTCCGGCAGGAGCCGTATGGGACATTCTGTGCGGCAACGAAGTGGAAAAGGCCAGCTGGACCTTCATCGTCCGGGAGTCACGCTTTCCGCAAACCCTTACCGCCCTGCTCTGCGGTGCCGCCTTGTCCGCCTCGGGACTGATGCTGCAGACCGTATTCAACAATCCCCTGGCCGATTCGTCCATCCTGGGTATCAGCTCCGGCTCCAGCGTAGGGGTGGCCCTTGTCATGCTGGCAGGCGGAGGAAGCATTGCTGCCGGTACATTCACCCTGTCGGGGTTCGTTACGGTCATGCTGGGAGCCTTTGCCGGCGCCATCGCCGTAATGGGCCTTATCCTGTTCCTGTCTACCCTCATCAGAAACAGCATCATGCTTCTGATATCCGGCATCATGATAGGCTATATCGCCTCTTCCCTCATTTCGCTGCTGAATTTCTTCGCGACCGAAGAGGGGGTACACTCCTTCATGATCTGGGGGTTGGGAAACTTCGGAGGCGTCTCCCTCAGCCAGCTTCCCGCCTTCTCCCTGCTGACCCTGACGGGACTGGCGATGTCCGTATTGCTCATCAAACCCCTGAACGCCCTGCTGCTGGGTCCACGCTATGCCGAGAACCTGGGCATCAACATCCGCCGCATCCGGAACCTGCTCCTGCTGGCAACCGGCCTCCTGACAGCCGTGACCACCGCCTTCTGCGGTCCCGTATCATTCATCGGCCTGGCTGTGCCCCACCTGGCCCGCCTGCTGCTGGGTACCTCCAACCACAACCGCCTGATGCCGGTTACCCTGCTGACAGGCGCCGCACTGGCCCTGCTGTGCAACCTGCTGTGCATCCTGCCCGGAAGCTGGGGAGTCATCCCGCTGAATGCCGTCACCCCGATACTGGGCGCGCCGGTCATCATCTATGTCATCATCAACCAACGTAAGATACAATATTTCAACTGACCCATGGACATCTCGCGCATCCTTCTGCAAGCTACCGACGCCACCATAGGCTACCGCACCGGAAAACATACCTGCTCCGTACACAGCCACCTGAACTTCACACTCCACAAAGGTGAACTGACCTGCCTGCTGGGCGCGAACGGAGCCGGTAAATCGACCCTGCTGCGTACCCTGGCAGCTGCACAGCCGCTGCTGGAAGGACACATCACGCTGAACGGAAAAGACCTGTCCTCGCTTTCGGAACGGGAACGCTCGCGGAACATCGGTGTCGTACTCACCGACAAGACACAGGCCGGCGGACTGACGGTATACGAACTGGTGGCCCTGGGCCGACAACCCCACACGGGCTTTTTCGGCCGCCTTCATCCGCACGACAAGGAAATCATCGGCCATGCCCTGGAAGCTGTCGGCATCGGCCACAAAGCGCGGACCTATACCGCCGAGCTCTCCGACGGAGAACGGCAGAAAGTCATGATAGCCAAGGCACTGGTACAGGAATGTCCGCTGATTCTGCTGGATGAACCCACGGCTTTTCTGGACGTAGTGAGCCGCATTGAAATCATGCACCTGCTCCACCGGCTGGCCCAGGAAGAAGACAAGGCCATCCTGCTGTCTACCCACGACATCGAACAGGCCCTGGTACTGGCCGACCGACTCTGGCTGCTCACCGATACGGACGGACTGCGTTGCGGCACTACCGAAGACCTCATCCTGAGCCACGCCATGGATTCGCTCTTCCCGAACGCTTCGGACATCCGGTTCGACCTGATGCACGGCATCTACTCGCCTACCGTTGAAGGGAAACGACACATCTGCCTGGAAACCGATGACGAAGTACTGCGGCACTGGACCCAGAACGCCTTGAACCGCAACGGTTTCCTCTGCCTTTCAGCTGCCGACGCTCCGGAAACGGCTGCCCTCCCCCGGCTTCATGCGGTATCTGCCCGTCATTTCGAAATCCGGACGAAAGGAGGAACACGTACCTGTACCTCGTTCGAAGAATTGCTGGAAGCCGTACAAACAACTGGCGGAAGCCGGGACTGACCCGCCACGGCTTCAAAAAAAGGGCTATATCCCCGTTTTTCCTTCCAAACAGACAGAGAAGTGTCTGCTTTTTTCGCTACATTTGCGACTCATTAAACATCAACATTACATAATCTATGATTTTTACAGCAGAAAACATCCTTCTGATAGGCTCTGTCCTTATCTTCTCCAGTATTCTTATCAGTAAAACCGGCTACCGATTCGGAATCCCTACCTTGCTTCTGTTCTTGCTGGTAGGTATGTTCTTCGGCAGCGACGGGTTGGGTCTCCAGTTCAACAGTGCCGAAGATGCCCAGTTCATCGGTATGATGGCGCTGAGTATCATCCTGTTCTCCGGCGGTATGGACACCAAGTATCAAGATATCAAACCGGTACTGACACCCGGTATCATCCTTTCTACGGTAGGAGTCCTGCTCACGACCCTGCTGACCGGTAGTTTCATCTTCCTTTTGTCCGAATGGAACCGTACCAACATCGAACTGACCCTGATGGCTTCCCTGCTGCTGGCCGCCACCATGTCGTCTACCGACTCGGCGTCGGTCTTCAGCCTGCTGCGCTCGCAGAAAATGAACCTGAAGGAAAACCTTCGCCCCATGCTGGAACTGGAAAGCGGAAGTAACGACCCGATGGCCTATATGCTGACCATCGTCCTGATACAGATTATCACAAGCGGCAGTGAACTGAATCTGGCTCTGGTAGGTAAAGACTTACTGGTACAGTTCCTCATCGGCGGCAGTGTAGGTTATGCCTTCGGCCGCTTCGCAGTCTGGCTGGTAAACCGCATCGGCCTGTCAAACAGCTCGCTTTATCCTATCCTGCTGTTGAGCCTGGTTTTCGCTACCTTTACCATCACAGACTTACTGAAAGGAAACGGCTACCTGGCTGTCTACATTGCCGGTGTCATTGTAGGAAATGCCCGACTCGTATACCGAAAGGAAATCAATACCTTCATGAACGGTCTGACCTGGCTGTTCCAAATCATCATGTTCCTGACTCTGGGACTGCTGGTGAACCCACACGAAATGCTGGATGTAGCTGTAGTGGCATTGCTTATCGGCCTGTTCATGATATTCATAGCCCGTCCGGTCAGCGTATTTGCCTGCCTGCTGCCATTCCGCCACATATCCAACAAAGCCCGACTCTTTGTTTCCTGGGTAGGCCTGCGAGGCGCTGTCCCCATCATCTTCGCCACTTATCCGGTTATCGCCCACATAGAAGGTTCACAACAACTCTTCAATACGGTGTTCTTTATCACGCTCCTTTCACTGGTTGTGCAGGGTATGAGCATTTCATCGGTAGCCCGCTGGCTTCACCTGGACCTGCCGGAAGAAAAAGAAGGAAATGAATTCGGTGTGGAACTGCCGGATGAAATCGATTCCAAACTGAATGACCTGACCCTGACCGATGACATGCTGTTGCATGGCAACCGCCTGAAAGACATGAATATTCCGAAAGGGACACTGGTTATGCTGGTAAAACGTGGTAACGAGTTTATCATCCCGAACGGACAAGTGGAACTACAGGTAGGAGACAAACTCCTGTTCATCTCTGAAAACAAGGACAACAAACAAGCCTAACGCCATGAAACGCATCGGACTCTTATCGGACACCCACGGATACTGGGACGAACGGTACCTGAAATACTTTGAAGACTGCGACGAAATCTGGCATGCAGGCGATATCGGCTCGGAGGAAGTGGCAGACAGACTGGAAGCCTTCCGCCCGCTACGTGCCGTCTACGGAAACATAGACGGTCAGAACCTGCGGCTGCGTTTTCCGGAAATCAACCGCTTCACCCTCGAAGGCTCCGATGTACTCATCAAGCACATCGGAGGCTATCCCGGCAAATACGACCCTTCGGTACGTTCCCTGCTCCAAGAACAGCCTCCCGCCCTGTTCATCAGCGGGCACTCACACATCCTGAAAGTCAAGTTCGACCCCCGGCTGAACCTGCTGCACATCAATCCGGGTGCTGCCGGAAAATACGGCTTCCACCAGGTACGAACGCTGGTACGCTTCTGCATCGAACAAGGTACTTTCCAGAATCTGGAAGTGATAGAACTGCATGATTCCTAACGTAAAAACTTGGCACTTTCAAAAAACTTTCCGAAATTTGCACGATTAAAAATTTTTCATCTTATATGAGAACCTATCTTGTGACCGGAGCTGCCGGCTTTATCGGCTCCAACTTTTTGAAATACATGTTGTCGAAATACGACGATATCCGGATAGTGGTCTTGGATGCACTGACCTATGCAGGAAATCTGGGTACCATTGCCGATGATATCGACAACGAACGGTGTATCTTTATCCGAGGCAATATCTGCGACCACAACCTGGCCGACCGGCTGTTTGCCGACTACAGATTCGACTACATTGTCAACTTCGCCGCCGAAAGTCATGTAGACCGGAGCATCGAGAATCCCCAGCTTTTCCTGCAGACCAATATTCTGGGAACCCAAAACCTGCTGGATGCTGCCCGCCGTGCGTGGGTAACTGGAAAAAACGAGAAAGGTTATCCTACCTGGCGCAAGAACGTACGCTTCCATCAGGTATCTACCGACGAAGTATACGGTTCACTGGGAGCGGAAGGATTTTTCACCGAAGAGACTCCTCTGTGTCCGCACAGTCCGTATAGTGCTTCGAAAGCCAGCGCAGACATGATTGTGATGGCCTATCACGATACATACCAGATGCCGGTCACCATCACCCGCTGCTCGAACAACTACGGTCCCTATCATTTCCCGGAGAAACTGATACCGCTCATCATCAAGAATATCCTGGAAGGAAAACGCCTGCCGGTATACGGCGACGGTAGCAACGTACGCGACTGGCTGTACGTAGAGGACCACTGCAAGGCCATCGACCTGGTGCTTCACAAAGGACAGGACGGAGGTATCTACAACGTAGGCGGACACAACGAGAAACAGAATATCGAAATCGTGAAGCTGACCATCGCCACCATCCGCCGGCTGATGGAAGAAGAACCGGAATACCGCAAGGTACTGAAGAAAAAGGAACTGGACGAACAGGGACAGATCCGCATCGACTGGATAAACGATTCGTTGATTACTTTCGTGAAAGACCGTCTGGGACACGACCAACGCTATGCCATCGACCCGACTAAAATCAAGGAAGAGCTGGGTTGGTATCCGGAAACCTGTTTCGAAGAAGGTATCGTCAAAACCATCCAATGGTACCTGAACAATCAGGAATGGGTAAAGACCGTTACCAGCGGCGAATACCAGAACTACTACGAAAACATGTACAAGAACCGGTAAATCACCATAAACATAAAAAGAGACTGCGGTGTGATATACTCCCTTAAAAAGGGAAGTATCGCACCGCAGTCTTCTTTTTAGCTGCCTGAACAGAATCGGGTCAGAACTGGAAATAGATGAAAGGCTGGATGTCACTGCTCTTCACCTGCATGACCAGATATACCAGCAGAATCAGAACCAATGCCTGACCGACCAGCGGCAGACGTATCATTCCCCGGCTGCAAGCCTCCTGCCAACGGTCTGGACAGGCGTGCAGCAGATATCCGACTCCCATAAGCAGAAAGACCTTCCAGTAACCCGTAAACAACTGTCCGGCCAATTCCGGATGAAATGCTGTAAAAATCTGGCGAATCATGGTGGCCGACCCTTCGAATGTGGTATTCCGGAAGAAAATCCAACAGAAACATACGAAGTGGAAAGTCAGTACCACGGCAAAGAAACGTTTCCATCCCGTACTCCGGTAATTCTTGGCACGCCCCAACAGGCTACGCACATATTTATGGACAGCCAGAGCCACTCCATGAAGACCTCCCCAAACAATAAAGTTCCACGAAGCTCCATGCCAGAGCCCTCCCAACAACATGGTCAGGAACAAATTGAGGTAGGTACGGATTTTCCCTTTCCGGTTTCCTCCCAACGAAATATACAGGTAATCGCGTAACCAGGTGGACAAAGAGATATGCCACCGGTGCCAGAAATCGGTCACACTGTCTGCCTTATAAGGAGAATTGAAGTTGATGGGGAAACGGAATCCCAACAACAAGGCTATACCGATGGCCATATCGCTGTAGCCGGAAAAATCGCAGTATATCTGCAGCGCATACCCATAGACACCGAACAGATTCTCCAATCCGGAATACAGTCCGGGATTATCGAAAATACGTTCCACAAAATTCACACTGATGTAATCGGAAATCACCGCTTTCTTGAACAAGCCGCTTACGATAAAGAAGACTCCCTGACCGAACATCTCGGGCGAGACATACAACGGTTGCCGGATTTGCGGAATAAAATCGCGCGCCCGGACAATGGGACCCGCCACCAACTGAGGGAAAAAAGATACATAGAACACATAATCCAGCAGGTTGGACAGAGGCTTCAAGTCCTTCCGATAGACATCGATGGTATAACTCAACGACTGGAAAGTGAAGAACGAAATACCCACAGGCAGGAAAATATCCAACGGATGGTATGTTCCGTGCCAGAGCGGTGCCAACATCTCATAAAAGAAATTGGTATACTTGAAGTAACAGAGCAGTCCCAGATTGATACAAAGGCTGCAGCAGACGATCAGCTTGCGCTTCCAGGAGGTTTCCGTCCGGTACATCCAACGGGCCAGCAGAAAATCGGACACCGTAACGATGCCCAGCAGGAAAAAATAGAACCCGCTGCTCTTATAATAGAAATAATAGGAAAACAACGAAACGAACAGCAGCCTGGCCGTCGTTTTACGCTGCAGAAGCAGGTAAATCAGGCTGAATCCGAGGAACAGCCAAAGAAAAAGCCCACTGCTGAAAATCATCGGCTGCTGAGGATCGTAAGTCAATACGTCCGTCAGTTTCTTCCAATCAATTTCGAGATCCGGTAAATTGAGTTGCCACATAATTGTTATATGCTTTAATCAGTGCTTCGTGTAACAATAATCCCTGAACAGTATATCCCTGTCGGGTAAAATGAATCCGGTCTTTCTGGTAATAATTGCCGGCTACCCAGTTCAGACAAGCCCGTTGCTTTCCTCCTACGATGTCATACATGTCCCAAATGGCCATCCGGTGGTCACGGGCATAATTCTGTTCGGTAGCGACCACCTGAGGAGTCTGGGTATTGATGACCCTTCCCCTTCGACCTTGACGCTTATAAGCCCCCGGAGGAGTGGTCAGCAGAATAGCCGATTCGGGGCACGATTCCTTCAGGGCATCCAGCAAAGTTCTCATGTGTTGCTGATGCTGGGCTGCCACATAACGGGGAGCATGAGCTTCATTGGTTCCGAAAGACACAATAATCAAATCAGGATGCAATGCTGCTATCTCGTGTATGCGTTCAGGCGTATAAAACGTACCGTATGTCGCGCCGTTCACTCCCAGCATGTGATACACGATTCCCCGCTCGCCCGTCTCTTCCGCCAAACCGGACGACTGGTAGGTCACTTCCTCGTCCACTACCGCTTCGCTTCCGAACTCCTCCTCCAATTTCTTCCGGACAACGTATGGCAACACATGCCCACGGACGTGCGAATCGCCGATATGTACAATACGTACCGGCCCTTCCATACGCATCAACTTATTCCAAAAAGGGTCAAGCGTATGCTCCGGGTCCTCGATTTCATTCTTCCGGGTCTCCCGGAACACGACGGGCATCGAAGGTTCACAGTCTATCAACCCCATCATACGGACCATTGCCTGCTCACTGAATACCGGACCGGAATTCCTGTCCGGCAACACCTTCTCAGGAAGAGCATCCTGTGCCTGAAGCATGACCGCCATTCCCCAGAAAAGTATTCCAAATATCCATCGGCTACTGCATCTCATACGCTTTCCGTTTTTCATACTGTTCCTTTCCATATACGAACGTTTCAAACAACAAGTTGGCGAAATACTTACCTCCACGGAAGTTGATGTGCGTGTAGTCGTAATTTGCCAAAGCCGGCTTCCGGTTGACCAGTTCCGCCATACTTCCTTCTCCTCCCATCGCCTCGAACAGGTTCCAGAAGGCTACATGTGTCTGGGCAGCCAAGGCTTTCTGGAAACGGATAAGGTTCTTCACGCCTGGCATCGTACGCAATTCGCCGGTCTCGGTCCGGTAATCCCGATCGCCTACCCCCACTATCAGGATAGAAGCCTGAGGGAACTCCCTTTTCAGATAATTCACCACCTTTTCCATAGCCGTCTGGTAGTAGGCATAGTTCACTCCCTGTTCCGAAGCCACATTCAATCCATATTGCAGGACAATCAAATCATACGTACGCAAACGCTCATACTGCTGCAAAATTGCGGAAGGAATGTGTATCAGTTGCTGTCCGTTACTGCCGCGTGTACTGAAATTGTCGAGCACGATTCCGCTGGCCGGATCCATTGTGGCGGCATAGAAAGTCGCAGTAGCCGCAGAATCCAGCTGCTCCACTTTCCAGGAGACGCTTTTGATATTTCCGGTTACCGATACAGACTGCATCAGGCTATCGCCTCCCAACGCAAAATGCCGGGCCTCCCCTCCATTGACAGAAGCGGACAGACGGATGGAATCATTGGTCCGGAAATAAATCGTAGAGATATTGCAGGAATCAGCGTATTCCCCCTGTTTTCTTCCCCTCAACGTGACAGAAGCTCCGGGGCGAGGAATAAAATAATGGTTCGAGATGTCCTGTCGTTTCCGGTCGAAAAAGACCGAATCGGTAATGGCATGGCTGCTCCAACCGCTGAAGGAATGGACAACCGTCGGACGATAACCGGATAAATTGGAAGCTACTGGGATATACCCTACCCCGCTTCCACCAAATTTCTGCTGAAGCAAAGTACGTAAGTCTCCCGTCATGATGTCCGCTTCGATGAACGAATCGCCGAAATAAGCGATACGTACCGGACGCCCCAACGAAGAGCGGTTAATCAAAGCCTCGTAAAAGGATTTCATTCCCCGCATGGTAGAATCAGAAAAATCTTCGATACAAGTCATACCGGATTTACACGTATCTATAAAAGTCGGCTTCACCGGTTCCGGTAAGACCGATGTATCCGAATCGGCCGATACCGGAGATGCCTCCAAACGGATATCAGCCAACAGGTCCACACGCCGTAACGGTTTACCTCCCAGCTCGATACGGGGCAACCAATGCAGGGCCCCCAAACCCAATACCAGCAATAAAGTCAATAGGAATGTTGCAGCAACTCTATTCTTCATACAGAATTCTCATAAAGACGGCTGCAAAGATAGTGAAAGGTGAGTGGAGAGGCAAACGAATAACAGAGTTTTTCAGGTTTGACAATCCTGAACCGCCTCCAGTCTTATGAAAAGAAAGGGAAAGTTGGAAGCAGCAAAAGAGCCGTCAGTTTACGCGCTTTTCACGGACTGTCTGTAAAAAATGATCCACCATCCGGGCTCCCTTTTCGGTAGTGATTCCCCGCATGTGCAGAATCGTAATTTCGCTGTAAATTTCATCCAGCGGATAGTTCTCTGCCAAATCCGAATACACCAGAACATCCAACTGCATCGACATGGCCTTACTGATGATATCAAAGTTAATATCTTCGCGGAAAATGCCCTGATTCACTCCCTGGCGGAAATGTTCGGCCGCTGCCTTATCCGAATCTCGCTGCTCCTGCCGGAAAAACTCCAGAATTTCCGGATACTTCCTCAAATCGCGGAAGAACACCGGATTCATCTCACACAATTCACTGGATTTTTTTTCATAAAAGGCAAAGATTACCTCCAAGGCATTTTCAGCCTTGGAAGCAATCTTCGCCATATAATCATGCATCTCGTTCCGCTGAAAGCGCATGACTTCCAGCAAGAGCTGCCTTTTATCCTGAAAAAGCTCATAAAGCGTCCGCTTCGAAATGGAAAGTGATGCCGCTATATCGTCCATGTGGACATTGCGGATTCCCAGACTAAAAAAAGCTTTTACAGCCTGTTGCAACACCTCATTCCGAAGTTCCGATCGATCTTTCTTTACACGCTTTACCGCCATTCCATTCGTTTATCAGTGAATAAGCCCCAATTTGGATGAAGCTACAAACTCAATAATATGGTCAATCTCTTTGCTGCCAGGTACCTGTTCCTTGATTCGGAGCAGAGCATCGTGCTGAGATGTATTGGCCTTATAAAGGATGCGGTAAGCCTGAGCGATATGCTTGATCAGTGTCACAGGAAAACCGGCATGTTCCAACACCACAGTATTGATACTGTAGAATTCAATCGGTTCGTGTGCCGCTACGATAAACGGAGGGATATCCTTGATGAAGCGGCAACCGCCCTGCACCAAAGAATAGGCTCCCAAACGGGTTTTTCCCTGCATCAAGACATTGGATGTCAGGATAGCATGGTCTTCGATAATACAGTTACCGGAAATCTGAGAACCGTTACCGATGATACAACGGTTTCCAACCGTAACGTCGTGTGAGATACGGGAACCGGTCATAATGAAATTATCGTTACCGATGCGGGTTTCATTTCCAGCAAAAGTACCCCGGATAATGACAGCATTCTCGCGGATAACATTGTTGTTTCCTATACGGGCAATAGTATCGTCACCCGTATAGTTGAAATCCTGCGGAGTAGCAGCCACCACGGCTCCTTGATACACTGTATTTCCATTACCCATGCGTGTACCGCTCATCAGGCTGGCATAAGGCATGATGACATTATCGTCGCCTATCTCGACGTTCTTGTCGATATAGGCAAACGGATGGATTGTTACATTGTTACCGATCTTTGCAGAGGGGTCAACATAAGCCAAAGGACTAATCATAATTTTCTCGTATTTAAGGTTAACTTATTCTCTACCTCCGCCCAATGCGCTGTACAGATTGATAACAGCCTGCATGCGCTGGAAATTGTCTGAGACTTCGCTCAACTGAGCGCTCAACAGGTTCTGCTGGGCAGTCAGGATTTCCAGATAAGTCGCATCACCGCTTTGGAACAAGGCTTTGGTATACGTTACCGCCTTATCCAACTGGTCAACCTGTCCACGGTCTTCCACCAGCTTCTTGTTCTGGGTATCAAACAGGAACAGCGCATCGCTTACTTCCTTGCCTGCTTCCAGAATAGTCTGCTGATAGTTCATCTGGGCAATCTTTTCTTCTGCTTTGGAAACCTTCAGGTTAGCAATCAGCTTTCCCTGATTGAAAATCGGCTGTGCCAAAGACGCCAATGCCTGAAGCATGAATTCTCCCGGATTGGTCACAGATACTCCTGAACCGTTTGTCCAACCGGCTGTACCTGTAATGTTCAGTCCCGGATAGAAAGCGGCACGAGCCTGATTGGTCGTGTAATAGGCACTGGCCAAAGTCATTTCGGCAATCTTCACATCCGGACGATTGGACAGCAATTGCATCGGGACGCCTGCTGCCAGTTCTTCCGGCATTACCTGTTCATCCAATGTACTGCGGTCGATGGTCTGCGGAGCCTTGGCCAACATGACAGCCAGGGAATTCTCTGTTTCACGTACCTGGCGTTTCAAGTCCATGAGCGAAGCCTCTACCTGATGACTGGCGGCACGCATCTGTGCAACGGCAGCCTCAGTGGTCATACCGGCAATCTTCATAGCCTCCATTGCCCGCACATTTTCCTTGTAGATAGCCGCCGTTTCTGTCGTGATTTCCACTTGACGGTCAAGCATCAGCAGCGAATAATAAATATTGGCTATGCCGCAGATAATCTGGGAGCGTACAGCCTGTTCCGAATATTTGCTCTGCTCATAAGCCACTTTCTGGCCACGTTTGGTATTCAGAATCTTTCCGAAGAAATCAAGTTCCCAACTTGCTGCAATCGGAAGCTGATAAGCCTTGGCATAACTGCCACCATCCATACTAGTCGCAGTTCCCTGCGGAGCCAGGTTAATGGAAGGCAGATAAGACAACTTTGCAGAAGTTAACATGACCTTTGCCTCCTGAACACGCAACGCAGCAGCCTGCATGTCTACGTTATTGGCAAGTCCTTCTTCGATCAAAGCCTGCAACTTCGCATCGCGGAAGACTTCCCGCCAAGGCAAGTTGCCCATATTGGTTGTATCGGCAGCCAAGGTATCGGTTGCCGATGCCGGATCACGATAGATACCCGAAGCGGTAATATCATCCGGACGATCGTATGCTTTGTAGATGTGGCAGCTACTCAAGGTAGCAGCTGCACACATCATGACAATCAGTTGTTTCTTCATTACTTCTTATTGTTTTTCAATGAATATTGTTCAATCTCGGCTTCCACTTCACTTTCATCCATGCTATCCCATTCCATCGGTTTGATCTTCTCCTGTAACCACTGGAAGACAACGAACAGAACCGGAACAATGAGGATCTGGAAAATCATACCGATTAACATACCACCGATGGCCGAAGCACCCAGGGTACGGTTACCGTGAGCACCTACACCCATAGCCAGCATCAACGGAATCAAACCGACAATCATTGCCAAAGAAGTCATCAAGATAGGTCGCAAACGGGCAGCGGCACCCAAAACGGCAGCCCACGAAATACTCATACCCTGCTTACGACGGTCGAGGGCGAACTCTACAATCAAGATGGCATTCTTGGCCAACAGACCCATCAACATGATCAAGGCAATCTGCATATAGATGTCGTTTGACATAGAACCCAGAATCATCTTCAAGGCCGGAATGCTTCCCAAAGCCGCAAACCCGTTGACAAATACGAAACTACCCATCAAACCGAACGGAACGGATAACAATACCGCCAGCGGCAGAATGTAACTTTCATACTGTGCACTCAACAGCAAGTATACGAATACGAAACACAGGATAAAGATAATACCTGTAGAACTACCACTGGTAGAAGCCTCTTCACGAGCCATACCTCCCAATTCATAACCAAAACCGGTAGGCAAATTTGATTTTGCAACTTCTGCAATAGCCTGCAGTGCCTGACCTGAAGTATAACCGGAAGCCGGAGCGACCATCACTTTCATAGAAGTATACAGGTTGAAACGGCTGATGATATCCGGACCATATACCTTCTTCATGGTAACGAACTGAGTAATCGGAGCCATTTCATCGCCGTTACGGATTTTGATACTGTTCAGTGATTCCATGTTCTTGGTAGCATCAGGTTCTGCCTGAACCATTACACGGTACATCTTACCGAAACGGTTGAAGTTAGAAGCATACAGACCTCCGAAATATCCCTGCATGGTTGTCAAAATATCACTCGGACTGATACCGGCTTTCTTACAAGCCGCAGCATCAATATCCAACTGATACTGAGGGAAGCTCGGATTAAAGGTTGTCTGTGCACGGCTGATTTCCGGACGTTTTTCCAATTCGGCCGTATAAGCGTTCACTACATCGAAGAAATGATTCAAATCACCACCGGTCTTATCCTGCATGTTCAATTCGATATCACTTGATATAGAATAACCCGGAATCATCGGAGGAGCAAAGAACAATACCTGTGCATCCTTGATGACTTTCTGCGCACGCATGAACAACGTTGCGACAATCATATCCGAGTTCTGCGTCATGGAACGTTCTTCCCAGTCTTTCAACTTGATGATGACAGAACCGTAAGAAGGTCCCTGACCACCGATGAAACCGAATCCGGAAATAATGGTACGTGACTCTACAGCCGGATCAGCAGCCACCAGACTGTCAACCTTATTGAGGACTTCCATGGCACGTTCCTGTGAAGTACCGGGAGGAAGTGTAACCGCACCCATAATGGTACCTGTATCTTCATTAGGCACCATACCGGTCGGAGTGACATTCATGAAGAATACCAGCAAAGCAATAGAACCGGCTACCAGTCCCATGGACAACCATTTCTTATGTATGAAGAATACTACACGTTTCTTATAGCTCTTCAGCAAGCTGTCATATGCCGCATTGAATGACGTATGGAAACGATCAACCAATGACATCTTCTTGCTGGCATGTTCTCCCAATGAATGAGGTTTCAAGAAAACTGCACACAAAGCCGGAGACAAAGTCAACGCGTTCAATGCAGAGAAACCGATAGAAATAGCCATGGTCAAACCGAACTGACGATAGAAGGTACCGGCTGTACCACCCATGAAACTTACCGGAATAAACACGGACATCATAACCAATGTAATGGAAACGATGGCACCGCCCAATTCACTCATGGCATCGATAGAAGCTTCACGGGAAGATTTATATCCCTGGTCCAACTTCGCATGGACACCCTCGACGACCACAATGGCATCGTCCACCACAATGGCAATGGCAAGCACCATAGCCGAAAGTGTCAACAGGTTCACGCTGAAGCCGATGAGCTTCAAGACGAAGAAAGTAGCGATCAAGGCTACCGGGATAGCAATAGCCGGAATCAAGGTAGAACGCATATCCTGCAAGAAGATATATACTACGATGAACACCAGGATAAAGGCCTCAATCAAAGTCTTGATAACTTCGTGGATAGAAGCATACAAGAAGTCGTTGGCATTCTGTGCCACATTGATACGCAAACCGGTAGGAAGTGTTTCCTGAGCCTTGTCAAGTACTGCCTGCAGGTTATTGATGGTTTCAGTCGCATTGGTACCGGCCATCTGATAAACGATACAGGTTACCGCCTTGTGACCGTTTACCGTATTGTTGAAGGTATAGGCCAGACGACCCAACTCGATGTTTGCCACATCTCCCAAGCGGAGTACTTCACCGTTCGGCAACGCCTTGACTACGATGTTCTCGAATTCTTCAATCTGCTGCAGACGTCCCTTGTAACGGATGGTATACTGATATGTCTGGTTTCCACGTTCACCGAACTGTCCGGGAGCGGCTTCCAGGTTCTGTTCGGCCAATACTCCGGAAATGTCGCTCGGAATCAACTTGTACTGCGCCATTACATCCGGCTTCAACCAGATACGCATAGAGTAGTCCTGACCCATCACACTGGCATCACCCACACCCTTTACACGCTGGATTTCAGGAATCAGGTTGATTTTCGCGTAGTTTTCAATGAACTCGATGTTGTATTTGTCTTCTTCATCGTACAGAGAGAAAATCAACAGCATGGAGTTCTGACGTTTCTGGGTAGTCACACCGACCTTGGTTACTTCGGCAGGCAACAGACCCTGAGCCATTGACACACGGTTCTGCACGTTCACCGCCGCCATATCCGGGTCAGTACCCTGGTTGAAGTAAATACTGATATCACCGGAACCGTTGTTCGAAGCGGTAGAAGTAATATACATCATGTTTTCTACACCGTTAATCTGGTCTTCCAGCGGTGCGATAACGGAATTCAATACGGTCTGCGCATTCGCACCCGTATAAGTGGCTCTTACCGATACGGTAGGAGGCGCAATGTCCGGGTACTGTGTAACAGGCAGGGTAGCCAGACCGATTACACCCAGTATCACCAACAGGATGGAAATTACTGTGGAGAGTACCGGACGGTTAATAAATTTATCTAGTTTCATTCTATACCTTTATATTATATATAACGATAATGATTCCTCACGATTGCTCATTAATTGAAAGCCGTAGCAAAATTACCTTCCTTCTGGTCCTTCAATGCCTGCTGATACTTGGCTTCCTTCTCAGCTGTAGTAATCGGGGTAATCTTCTGTCCGTCCTTCAAGGTCTGTACACCTTCCACAACAATCTTGTCGCCAGCTTTCAATCCGCCTGTCACGATATAGTTCTTACCGTCGTTCAGGTTTGAAATCTGGATTTCCGTATGCTTCAAGGTATTGTCTGCCTGAAGTACATAAACGAACTTTTTGTCCTGGATTTCCTGGGTAGCCGACTGAGGAACCAGCATGATACCTTCCATGGTATAAGGGAATACCACATTAGCCATACCACCACTACGAAGAATGTTCTGCTTGTTCGGGAAGATAGCACGCATGGATACAGAACCGGTAGTCTGGTCGATGACACCACTCACGGCATCAATCTTACCGGTTTCGCTATACATCGTACCGTCTGCCAGCTGCAACTGTACAGGAGGCATCTTCTCCAACTGTTCCTTCAGCGAACCGCCGGCTCTTGTCAAATCCAGCAACTGCTTTTCGGTCATTGAGAAATAAACATACATGTCGCCGATTTCGGAAACAGTAGTCAAAGGTTCTGCGCTGGAAGCGCTGACCAATGCACCTACACGGTACGGGAACGTACCGATTACACCGTCCGACGGACTGGTTACCGTACAGAAGCCCAGGTTCTGCTTAGCGGCAGCATAAGCGGCCTCGGCCTGTGCCAGACTAGCCTTGGCAGACAACAGGTTGTTCTGAGCTGTCTGATATTCGAAATCACTGATAATCTTCTGTTCGTGCAACATCTTCTTGTTCGCCTCGGTAGATGTAACGGTTTCCAGATTAGCCTTGGCGGAAGCTACAGAAGCCTTAGCCTGATCGTATGCAGCCTTATATTGAGTCGGATCAATTTGGAACAGAGCCTGACCTTTACGGACTGTAGCACCTTCGTCTACACAAAGCTTTACGATAAATCCGGATACCTGAGGACGGATTTCGATATCCTGTAAACCCTTGATTGTAGCAGGATAATGCTCATTCTGACTGCTTGATGTCACCGTCACTTCCTGTACGGCGAACTGGTCATCACCCATCTTAGCACCGCTCTGGCCTCCACCACAAGCAGTCAATACCGAAAGGCCTAACGCACAAAAGGCCACCCGGCTAGAAGAGAATCTTCTGTTTTTTTTCACATTCATGTTCATATCAATTAAATAGTTGTTTCTTTTCACATCTTCTCACATTCTATAGTCTCCAACCCGCAAGAACGCCATCTGCATGAATGAAAACTTTTTAAGGTAGTATAGTTTTTAAAACCGGTTGCAAATATAGTAAAAATAACTTAGCAACAGACTGTTTTAACGAACAATAACCCTCCCCAAGTGTTGTATAAAAATATCCCAGTTTATCCGAACAATCGGCTATCAGCCGATAGCCCGGCAGCCGGTTTCTACGATAATCTATAGTTTTTCATACAAAAAAGCTTGCAATTAGCATTTTATTTCTACATTTGCGCAACACTTCTTAATGAACAATTTAAAATAGAATAGGAAATGGCAAAAATTACGAAAGAAGCTGCCTTACTATATCATTCGCAAGGCAAACCGGGAAAGATAGAAGTCGTTCCCACCAAACCTTACCAGACCCAACGGGATCTGTCGTTGGCCTACTCTCCGGGAGTAGCCGAACCATGTCTGGAAATACAGAAAAGCCCTGAAACAGCCTATGACTATACAGCCAAAGGTAACCTGGTAGCCGTTATCTCCAACGGTACCGCCGTATTGGGATTAGGCGACATCGGCGCCATGAGCGGAAAGCCTGTCATGGAAGGTAAAGGACTGCTGTTCAAGATTTATGCCGGTATCGATGTATTCGACATCGAAGTCAACGAAAAAGACCCGGACAAGTTCATCGAAGCCGTAAAAGCCATCGCACCTACTTTCGGAGGTATCAACCTGGAAGACATCAAGGCACCCGAATGTTTCAAGATAGAACAGCGCCTGAAAGAGGAACTGGATATTCCGGTCATGCACGACGACCAGCACGGTACGGCCATCATTTCGAGCGCCGGACTGCTGAATGCCCTCGAAGTAGCCGGAAAGAAGATTGAAGACGTGAAAATTGTTGTCAACGGTGCCGGTGCTTCTGCCGTATCATGTACGAAACTGTACGTCTCACTGGGCGCCCGCCTGGAAAACATCGTCATGCTGGACAGCAAGGGTGTCATCTCGAAAGAACGTACCGACCTGAACGAACAGAAACGCTTCTTTGCTACCGACCGCACAGACATCCACACCCTGGCAGAAGCCATCAAGGGTGCCGACGTATTCCTGGGACTTTCCAAAGGTAACGTCCTGTCACAGGATATGATCCGCAGCATGGCCGACCATCCGATTGTATTCGCCCTGGCCAACCCGACTCCGGAAATCTCTTACGAAGACGCCATGGCTTCCCGCCCCGACGTACTGATGGCAACCGGACGTTCCGACTATCCGAACCAGATAAACAATGTCATCGGATTCCCTTACATCTTCCGTGGAGCTCTCGATACCCGTGCCACAGCCATCAACGAAGACATGAAACTGGCTGCCGTACGCGCCATTGCCGGACTGGCCAAGAAACCAGTACCCGACATCGTGAACGAAGCTTACCACGTCAACAACCTGACTTTCGGTCCGGAATACTTCATCCCGAAACCGGTAGACCCGCGTCTGATTACCGAAGTATCTATGGCAGTAGCCAAAGCGGCCATGGATTCAGGAGTGGCACGTAAACAGATCAGCGACTGGGAAGGTTACAAGAACCACCTGCGCGAGCTGATGGGACAGGAAAACAAACTGACCCGCCAGCTCTACGAAACCGCACGCCGTGACCCACAACGGGTAGTATTCGCCGAAGGTATCCACCCGAACATGCTGAAAGCAGCCGTCGAAGCCAAATCGGAAGGAATCTGTCAACCTATCCTGTTAGGAAACGAAGAACGCATAGCCAAACTGGCTAAGGAACTCGATTTGAATCTGGATGGCATTGAAATCGTCAACCTGCGTCATGACCGGGAAGCAGACCGCCGAGAACGCTATGCACGTATCCTGTGCGAGAAACGCGCCCGTCAGGGAGCCAACTTCCAGGAGACAAACGACAAGATGTTCGAACGCAACTATTTCGGTATGATGATGGTAGAAACAGGAGAAGCCGATGCGTTCGTAACTGGTCTGTACACCAAATATTCCAACACCATCAAGGTAGCCAAGGAAGTCATCGGTATCCAGCCGGGATACAAGCATTTCGGAACCATGCATATCTTGAATTCCAAACATGGAACCTTCTTCATTGCCGATACACTGATAAACCGCCATCCGGACACCGAGACTCTGATTGACATTGCCAAACTCTCGGCCAAAGCTGTACGCTTCTTTAATCAGGAACCGGTTATGGCCATGCTTTCTTACTCGAACTTCGGTTCAGATACTGAAGGAAGTCCGGCCAAGGTGCACGAAGCCATTGCAACCTTGCAGGAAGAATATCCGGATTTGGCCATCGATGGAGAAATGCAAGTGAAATTCGCATTGAACAATCAGTTACGTGATGAAAAATATCCATTTACACGTCTGAAAGGAAAAGAAGTAAACACCTTGGTATTCCCGAACCTGAGCTCTGCCAATGCTACTTACCAGCTCATCCAGAACATGAGTGAAACGGAAGTCATCGGCCCGATTCAGATGGGATTGAACAAACCGATTCATTTCACAGACATCGAAAGCTCTGTACGTGACATCGTGAACATTACCGCCATCGCTTGTATCGATGCCATTGTAGCCAAGAAGATAAACCATCAGTAATCCACTTTTTATGGAATAATACAACTCAGCAGAGATTCGGAAACAAGGCCAGTACGGCCCGATTCCGGATCTCTGCTTTTTTATAACCGTTTTCAAACCCCATGAAACCTATGAAAAAACCGCTTTCCCGTTCCCAATGTGTCGTCCTTACACTCCTGTGGGCCAGCATCTGTGCCCTGGTGTTCACCACCGCCGCACGCATAGACGGCCCGCTGATTGTTTCCATCCTGATTTCCGGTGCCCTGGTGTTCATTCCGGTAATACGTTCTGTCAAATCCTGGAAAAACAGATAAATTTTTTCCAATAAAAAAGCGCTTTACATAAAAAAAAGACATGCTTTATTCATTTTTTCTATTTTTTTGTTGGATGTTTAAGATATAATACATACATTTGCCATCGTAAAGAAAATGAAAAACATTAATCAATAAAAGAGATACTAAAATGAATGCAGCTAAAGTACTGGAAGATCTGAAAAGAAGATTTCCGAATGAACCTGAATACCATCAGGCAGTAGAAGAAGTGTTGGGTACAATCGAAGAAGAATACAACAAACACCCTGAATTCGACAAAGTAAACCTGATTGAACGTCTTTGCATTCCGGAACGTGTATACCAGTTCCGTGTGACTTGGGTAGACGACAAAGGCAACGTACAGACCAACATGGGTTACCGTGTACAACATAACAACGCTATCGGCCCGTACAAAGGCGGTATCCGTTTCCACAGCTCAGTAAACCTGGGTATCCTGAAGTTCCTGGCTTTCGAACAGACATTCAAGAACGCGCTGACTACGCTTCCGATGGGTGGTGGTAAAGGTGGATCAGACTTCTCTCCACGTGGCAAGTCAAACGCTGAAGTCATGCGTTTCTGCCAGGCCTTCATGCTGGAATTGTGGCGCCACATCGGTCCTGAAACAGATGTACCTGCCGGCGATATAGGTGTAGGTGGCCGTGAAGTAGGTTTCATGTTCGGTATGTACAAGAAGCTGACCCGCGAATTCTCTGGTGTATTGACAGGTAAAGGACGCGAATTCGGTGGTTCACTGATTCGTCCGGAAGCTACCGGTTACGGTAACATCTACTTCCTGCAGGAAATGCTGAAGACCCGTAACATCGACATCACCGGAAAGACTTGTCTGGTATCCGGTTCAGGTAACGTGGCTCAGTATACCGTAGAAAAACTGATTCAGTTGGGCGCCAAGGTTGTAACTATGTCCGACTCTGACGGTTACATCTACGATCCGGACGGTATCGACCGCGAAAAACTGGATTACATCATGGAACTGAAAAACCTGTACCGTGGACGTATCCGCGAATATGCTGAAAAATATGGTTGCAAGTATGTAGCAGGAGCTCGTCCTTGGAACGAAAAGGCCGATATCGCTCTGCCGTCAGCAACTCAGAACGAAATCAACGGTGACGATGCCAAGGCTTTGATTGCCAACGGTGTATTCGCTGTATCAGAAGGTGCGAACATGCCTTCTACTCCAGAAGCTATCCGCGTATTCCAGGAAGCTAAGATTCTGTATGCTCCGGGTAAGGCTGCCAATGCAGGTGGTGTATCAGTATCTGGTCTGGAAATGACCCAGAACTCTATCAAACTGAGCTGGAGCCAGGAAGAAGTGGACGAAAAGCTGAAGAGCATCATGAAGAACATCCACGAGTCTTGTGTAAAATACGGTACAGAACCAGACGGTTACATCAACTACGTGAAGGGTGCCAACGTGGCCGGCTTCATGAAAGTAGCCAATGCCATGATGGCTCAGGGTATTATCTGATAAATTTCACCCCTATTATAGGTACGTTTGTCTAACAAACGTAAGCCTGATTCCGTTGTGAAACAGAATCAGGCTTTTTCTTTGTCAGACATCCGGTACAGTGCCCCCAAAACGAACGTTCGTCCTGATAGAAACATGCTCGCGTTTCCATGAAAACATCCGGTCGTTTTGAGGAAAACAAACGGACGTGTTGTCCCATACGTCCGGACGTTTTCCACATACGAAGAAAAAAGGCATGTACCCTCCAAAGATACACGCCTTTCCATATCATTATCCCTAACTTGAAAACTTCTTATATCTCGTCCGGCCAGGGGCAAGCCTTTCCGGTAGCCTTGAAACTCGGACGTTGTCCGCCTGCCTTCCTCAGATACTCTCCCAGTTCCTTGGATAGTTTTTTCACGATATCCGGATGTTGGGCCGCTACATCATTCGTTTCACCGATGTCCTCCGGTATATTGAACAGCTCTTTCTTTCCGGTTTCATAATAATAGACCAACTTCCAGTCATCCTTCCGGATAGCACAGTTCAGATTGATACCCGGACCGTCATTCCCCCAGATATTCGGGAAGTTCCATACCAGGGCACGTCCCTTCGAGGTATCTCCGGTCTGTTTCAGCATCGGCATGAAGCTGATACCGTCTATCGGTGCAACCGTCTGATAATCCTTCACTCCGGCCATTTCCAGAATCGTCGGATAGAAATCTTCGATAATCAGATACTTATCGCAACGGGTATCGGGCTGTACCTCACCCGGCCATTTCACAATCATCGGCTCACGGATTCCTCCTTCGTACATCGAACCCTTACCACTTCTCAAAGGCGCATTCTGAGTATGAGGGGTTCCGTCACGCCATCCGGGTTCGGCCGCCAAGCCACCGTTATCGCTCATGAAGATGAAGATGGTGTTGTCCGCCTCACCATTTTTCTCCAGCCAATCCATCAGGTCGCCCAGGCTCTTGTCCATTCCTTCTATCAGAGAAGCATAAGCCGCCTCTTTGTCACTCAGCCCTTTCCGGACGTATTTCGGGAAGAAACGCATGTCCTTGTCTATCGGAATATGAATGGCATAGTGTGCCATATAAAGATAGAACGGCTGGTTGTATTTCTTGGCCTTATCGAGTGCCTTGATGGCTTCCTGAGTCAAAGCTTCGGTTACGAAGGTACCGGTTCCCCAATAGTCCTCCAGACCCGGAATCGACATCAGTGAGTAAGGTTTACCATCCTTGGTATGCCCGTAATTCACTTCACTCAGGTAAGAAGCCAAACCTCCGGCAGCATGTCCGGCTATGTTAACTTCAAACCCCCAGTGTATAGGGTTCTCTCCCGGAGTATCGATAGCACCGAAATGAGCTTTACCGCAATGGATGGTATGATAACCGCTCTGACGCAACAATTCTACAAAGGATGTCCCTACATAAGTATTGTTTGTACCCGGTACTTGCGAAACTCCATTATAGTTCCAGTCCGGCAATTGCAGGGTTTCGCTGCTCCGATCGGTCGTCTTGTTTTTTTCCAGTGTCCAGTTGGTAACCCGATGACGTACGTTGTTCGCTCCGGTAATCAGACTACACCGGGTAGCCGAGCTCAACGGACAGGCATACGCCTGAGTAAACATCATCCCTTGTTTGGCCAGACGCTCCATATTAGGAGTCTCATAAACACTGTTGTAATAGGTTTTTTCGGTCCAGAATGGCAAGGAGGTATCCTGCCATCCCATATCATCTACCATGAAAAGAATAATATTCGGACGCTTATCCGTACTTTCAGGTGCCTGTTGAGCAGACAAAGGACTCACCGTTCCGGCAAGTGCAGCCAATGTCAAAGAATATAATACAGGTTTGTTCATATCTTTACAATTTAATGATTTTCAATAAATACTGAAATTACAGATTTCCGGTTGGCCAACCGATTCCGTAACCTTCAGACGGAAAGCCGAAGCTTTCACAGGACCTATCTTCTCAATCCGTTTATGTCCGACCGATTCGCCTGTGGCTACCTGAATCCATCGTCCGTCCACCTTCGCCTCGATTTCATAATGCCGGATGCGTTCTCCCTTCGAGATATCCTCCTGCAACACATAGTAATTCACCTCCGGAGTATCGTTCAAGGTAAGGGTCAATTGCCTTCCGGCTCCCGATGTACGGGCCAAGGGAACCCCCCAACGGCGTCTGATTTCCTGTCCCCATTCTTCCAGTCTCCGGTAATCACCGGCCGGAATCAGGCCGGAAGGGTCGGGAGTCAGTCCCACTATCAAGGTAGCGTTCCGTCCCACCGATTGCTCATACATCTCCATCAATGTCTCCAAAGAATAGACATTGTTTTCATCATCCGGTTCCCAGAACCATTCGTGCCGTCCGTTGGCTCCACGGAGCGGTGTGTCGGCCATCGCCGGTACCCAATGCTTTCCGGTCACATCACCGTGTTTCAGCCGTTCGGTATACCCTTTTACATCTTCCGTGGCATTGCTATGGCTGAAGGGAGTAGCAAAAGTAGACCAACAAGGATACCCTACCGTACCACTTTCCGAACCTCCCCAACGGAAATCGGCCCGGTCCACATTGTGATAGAACAGACATTCCGGCTGATACTTTGTCACAATAGGTTCCACATCAGGTCCCAGCCCTTTCGGGTCATCGGCACCCCCATCAAACCAAATCAGGAACAAGTCTCCATAACGCGAACAAAGTTCCTCCACCATCTTTTCACAATAACGCTTATACCATTGCTGGCGGTTGGCGGCAAATTCTCCTCCACCGGCAACCTGGAAATTATGGATTCCCAACAGAGAATTCCAACGGATACCGACATAAATACCCGGTTGGACTCCGTATTTCCGGCAGGAATTCACAAAATCACGGACTATGTCACCTTTTCCGTCACGCCATTTCACTGCTTTCAGACAATAAGGATTCACATCACTTTGCCAAAGTCCGAAGCCCGTTTCATGCGTAGCGGTCAATACGGCGAACTTACATCCGGCAGATTTAGCAGCCCGAATCCACTGGTCGGTATCCAGACTATCGGGCGAGAATATGTTGTAATCTTCAATCGGTTGAATCCGATTGTTACCTTGTCCATAACGGACTCCATCGAACACATGCAGGTCATAATGGAAAACAGCCCCCATCTCGGCTTCATGCCATTTAAGCTGATGCGGAGCAGGAACCGGAAGGCTCTGTGCGTAACCGGCCGTTACGCACAGCATCCATCCTAGTAAAAAGTTGAAAATCTTTCTGTTTATCATATTTTATCAAAATTCATCTGTCATTCAGCACCTTCATAGCCAGGGTTCTGAGCCAGATTCGGATTCGCTTCGCGTTGTCTCTGCGGAATCGGGTAAAGCACATGATACGGTTTGGCATTCTTTCCACGTTCAATGGCATTTGAGATGAATTTGCCATGACGAATCAAATCTTCACGTCTCAAACCTTCAGAGAAGAATTCACGTCCTCGTTCAGCCAAGATAAAATCACGCAGACTCTCCTTTGTCGGATAATCGCCTAATACAATGTCGGCCACCTTGGCACGCTGACGCACCTGGTTAATCAGACTGATACTTTCCGCATTCGGTCCATTCAGTTCATTCAAGGCTTCTGCCCTGCACAGAAGAATGTCGGCATAACGGATATAAACAATGTCGTTTCCGTTGTTTTCACCCGAAGCATTCGGGTCCGGCCAGTACTTGAAGCTACGTACGTCGTCCAGTGCATTGCCGTTTGCATCACGAAGCAGTTCTACTTCCTCACCGTTCTGATCCGTATAATGAGTTATCAGTACTTCCGTACGTGCGTCTCCCGCTTCAAAGGTATCATAAAAAGCGGTATAAGTACGGAATTGAGCACCAAAATTTATCCAATTTGTTTGAATCGGGTAGTTGGGAGGGAAAGCATGAGGCATATAATTGTTATGATATCCAGCCTGAGCAATACACGGAGCACGGTAAATGTACTCTTTATTGTCCTCACCTTCTACAGAAAACATCTTCTTATAATCCGCATACAGCGAATAATAATTCAAGTCAATCACTTTCTGAGCTGTAGCTGCTGCTTTTTCCCAATCCTTCTCATGCATGTAAAGTTTAGTCAGAACAGACAGGGCAGCACCTTTTGTAGCCTTACCGATAGGATTTTCTTCTACAGGAAGATACTCTGCCGCAAAGGTCAAATCGTCTACCAGATACTTTACGAACTCTTCCTGCGAAGCACGGGGAGTAGATTTACCGATTTCCTCAATTTCATCGGGAGTGGCATTCTTCGGAATCTCGATAATCGGAGTCGGTCCGAACAGATTCAGCAGATAATAATAAGAGACAGCACGGATGAAACGGGCCTCTCCCTGAGCCGATTTCAGATTCTCTTCCGAAATACCGGTCAATCCGTCAGTAACATTCAATACGGAATTGGCGCTTGCCACCGCTTCATACATCTTTCCCCAGAAAGAATTCAGGAAAGAATTGTCTACCGCCCAACTGAAGTTGATGAACGGATAAGCGTCGCGTTCCAGTCCACCTCCGGTTTCGAATGCAATATCGGTAGGAAACTCGTTCATCAAAAAAGTATAGTTACGACTGTTATATTCAATGATGCGTGAACGGGCATAAGCACCTGTCAACAGAGCATCCAGCCCGGACTGGTCCTGCAACATACCGTCAGGATCATATTCTGTATAGATTTCTTCTTTCAAAAAGTCTGTGCAACCTGTAAAGCCGACCATCAGACAAGCCAGCGCCGACAAACGGATATAATTTGAAAATTTCATGATATTCTGTTTTTAAAATGTAATATTTACTCCCACTCTCACGGTACGTGCCAACGGATAGCTGTTATAGTTCACCTTAGATACCGATTCACTTCCCTGTGCGCTTGCATCGGGGTCAAATCCGTCATAACTGGTAAAGGTAGCTACGTTATCGATAGCGCCGTAAACCTGTAAAGATTGGATAACGTTATTCTTCTTGATAGGTACATCGTAATTGATGTTGATGTTCTTGATACGGACAAACGATGCGTCGCATACGGTCATCGAGTTGATAGAATACTGTCCACCGTAGTTGGAAGGATTGACACCACTCGGATACTGGTTGCTCGGGTTGGTTTCTGTCCAACGGTTCAAGTAATACTTGGCGATACGGTTACGGTATTCGTTTGTCGGATAAAGAGATTCCAACACATTGGCATCCAGCGTACTGATACCGAATGTACCTTGCAGGAACACACTCAGTGACAAGCGTTTGTAACGAAGCGTATTCGTAAATCCGAATGTTGTGCTTGGGAAAGGTTTACCCAAGATGACACGGTCGTCCGAACTGATGACATTGTCGCCGTTCTGGTCTTTGAACTTCAAGTCGCCCGGATTGGCACTCGGTTGGGCTGAATGAGCGATATCATCATTCTTCTGGAAAATACCTTCCACCTCATATCCATAGAAAGAATAAATCGGGTCGCCTACACGTGTGATTTCATAACCGGAAACAAAACTACCGATACTACCTGTAATCAGTTCCGGCATGAAGTCCGGCAATTCCATTACTTCATTCTTCAACAGAGAAAGGTTCAATGAAGATTCCCATCCCCAGTTCCGGTTATCGATGTTCACCGTATTCAATGTCAGATCAATACCGGAGTTACGCACCTTACCGGCGTTCACCTTCACACTACTGAAACCGATAGCCGATGGCAACGGCTTGTCGAACAGCTGGTCTTTCGTATCACGCATATAGAAATCCAACGATCCTGTAATCCGGTTATTGAAGAAACCGAAATCGATACCTACGTTGGTTTCGGCAGTAGTCTCCCACTTCAGGTCGGCATTCGGCAGACGAGCCTCAACGACACCTTGCGACAACGAATTTCCGAATACGGCAGAACCACCGGCAATCAAAGTCTGGATAGTCTGGTAGTTGCTGATACCCTGATTACCCAACTGACCATAACCTACACGGAGTTTCAGATCGCTCACCTTATCCAAACGTTTCATGAACGGCTCTTCTGAAATACGCCATGCCAATGCAACAGAAGGGAAGAATGCGTATTTATGTTCATCGGAGAAACGGGAAGTACCATCGTAACGGAACGAAGCGGTAAGCAGGTAACGGTTCTTGTAGTCATAGTTGATACGTCCCAGAAAACCGTTCAGACGATTACGTTCTTTGAACGAGTATACATCATCACCGTTCAGGTTATCACCGCCGTGCATGTTGTTGGCACCGGTAATGTCAGAAAGGAAACCCTTGGCCGTACCATTAATGTATTCAGACATGAATTGCTCGAAAGTTGCACCAGCCAGAACGGTCAGGTTATGGGTATCATTGAAATTCTTCTTGTACGACAACAGGAATTCGGCCAGCCATTGGGTACTTTCACCGCTTTTCTTTTCGGCCGTACCACCCGTCGCCAGACCATTCATGGTATCGCGGCCACGGTAAGTCTGGGTAGAATAAGAATCGATGGTAGCTCCCAAACGGATAGTGGCAACCAAGTCCTTCAACGGTTCAATTTCGGTAGTGAATGTACCGTATGCATTGTTACGGTGTTCTTCAGGAGATACTCCATACAACAAGGCCAACGGATTATCCAAGGCAATGTAGCTGTTCTGGTAATAACGGCCTGTTTCCGGATCCTTACCTACCGGAAGAGTCGGGTCGAATTGCAGAGCCGAGTTGATAGGACCTGCATTTTCATTGGTACCCTGCATGTTTTCATAGATGGAATTTCCATCCTTGCGGGTAAAGTTCATGTTTGCCTTGAAACGCAGGAAAGACTTCGGAGAGAAATTCATGTTTGCTCTTACATTGTATTTCTTCAGATTAGAAGTCTTCACAACTCCCTGCTGGTCGAAATAATTCAAGCCCAAATAATAGTCACTCTTTTCACCACCACCAGAGATAGCCAGCTGGTAAGTTTGTACCGGAGCGCCCTTGCGGAAAATTTCATCCTGCCAGTTAGTTCCTTCGCCTACCGCCGCAATCTGGGCATCAGTATAAATAGGACCATCCGAGCTGCCGGAAGCTATGCGCAATGCATTCAGTGTTTCCATATATTCCCGTCCGTTCAGCATTTCTATTTGTTTCGCTACAGACTGGAAACCGACTTCAGCGCCAAAACGTACTGAAATTTCCCCTTTTTTACCACTCTTGGTTGTAATCAATACGACACCGTTTGCCGCACGCGTACCATAAATGGCAGCTGCCGAAGCATCCTTCAGTACTTCAATGGATTTGATATCACTCGGATTGATAGACGAAGGGTCTACTCCCGGAAGTCCATCGACTACTACCAATGCCGCATTACTACTATTGATAGAACCTGCACCACGAATCTGAATCTTGGTAGACGCACCTGGTGCCGAACTGGTCTGGCTGACGTTTACACCGGCTGCCTTACCGTTAATCATCTGAAAGGCATTGGTATTGACTCCTTCGGTAAATTTACCTTCGCCTACAGAAACTACTGAACCGGTGATGTCCTGTTTCTTCTGTGTACCATAACCTACTACAACCACTTCATCCAGCACTTCATTATCTTCCATCAGGACTATATTGAACTGCTTTTTCACACCGTCCATAACGATGTCCTGAGACTTGTATCCTACATAAGAAACAGAAATGACTTCTCCCTTAGATACACGGTCCAGTACAAAACGGCCGTCCAAATCAGTAATCACACCATTCGATGTATTCTGCACTACAACACTGGCTCCGATAATAGGCTCACCCGACTTATGGTCGGTCACACTTCCGGAGACCTTGAATTGCTGGGCAAAGACAAAACTCACCGACAGCAAAAAAAAGAAAATTGAAAATAATCTTTTCATCAGTTAGATTTTTAAGTTAAACAAGTAGATTTTTTCGTTACCCAAAAGTACCGAATCTGACTCACAGAAGGCATACATGTTCTTTTCAGTTTTCATGCATATTTAATTCAATCTGCCTCAAACCCCGTTGAAAACGGTTTTTTCTATTGTTTTTTTGAAAAAATAGTCGTTGCTTTGTATAAAATCCAAACCTCTCTATGAAAAGACACATTACTTCATTATATTATATCCTGGCAGGTATACTCTGCTGGATAATCCCTTTACAAGCCTACTCTTTTTTTAACGAGGACTTCCGTATCCTGACCATCCAGAACGGACTGGCCGACAACAAGGTGAATTGCATTTTCCGTGATGCGGACGGTTTCATGTGGTTCGGAACAGATTTCGGCTTCAGCATCTATAATGGAAGCAGTTTCAAGAATTTTACAATCACAGATTCCAACAATCACATCGAGTCTATCCATCAGCTTACTCCACAATGCATCGGAATTCTGACCGAAGAAGAACTTTATGCCTTCAATCTGGAACAGGAAGAGTTTATACCGATTGAGAATATCGAACCGCATACACGGATAAGCGGGATTCATTCCACCAATGACAATACCTGCTGGTTACTGACCGATAAAGCCTTGTTTCACGGACGTCTTCATATCCAGAAAACAGCCGAAGGAAAAATCAAGTCACTCCGGTTCGAAACTTTCAAACGGAAAAAACTACAAGACATTACCACAGGAAGCGTAACCTGCTACAGCTTTTATCCAGAATTGTCGTCCCTGTACCTGACAGACAACAAGGCTCATCTCATCCGGTATAACCTACAAACCGACCGGATTGATAAACAGATATCCATTCCAGAACTGCCCGGAAGCGTAACCCAATTGTTCAAACAAGGAAAATACCTGTGGATAAGTACCATCTCGAAAGGAGTGATACGCTATAATGAACAAGCAGAACAACTGGAACACTTCACTTACGACACTCCGAATCCAGACCTGCATATTTCGCATACGGATATCTATGCCATTGTGCCCATCGGTAACCAGCGGCTATTGCTTCCTACATGGAACGGCTATACCCTTCTCACCTCTGAAGACGGAACCTTTGACACTCCTCAAATCAGTATCTTCAACAATGCGAGCCTGACCAACCAACACATAGAGCCACGTATGATCTGTGCGTATTGCGATGCAAACAATATCTTATGGATGGGTACTTATGGAGGAGGAGTACTCGTTTCGGACCTACGCCAGCAAGCCGTCCATCAGTTCCGCCAGAACCGACACAATGAAATCAATGGAATCACTACAGACAACAAAGGATACCTTTGGATGACTACTTACCACAAGGGATTGATGAAAAGCAAGGCTCCCATCTCTTCCTCAATACCAGACTTCGACTATCTGGATAACCCTGTAGAAAACAATCATACCACAGCACTCTGCATTTATAAAGATACTACCCGGCAGGAAATATGGGTAGGCAGACAGGACGGACAAATCACCATTCAACCACTAAACGGCCATCCAAGCCGGAACATCATACTCTTACCGGATGGAAAGGAAAGCAAGGCAGCTATCTGGCGTATTCTGAAAGACAAGAAAGGAAACTTCTGGATTGGAACAGACCGTTCTCTGTTGTGTTACCACCCGGAAAATCAGGAATGCCACCGGCTTTCTGTTGCCAATGAACCGTCAAAAAACCTGGTAGTAAGAAGCCTGATAGAAGATTACAACGGAAATATCTGGTTAGGTACAGAATATAACGGATTGGGAAAAGTAACCGGAGACCGTATCCAGCTAGGTTATGGTGCTTCCTATAAGCTCCAGAATGCTTCCGTACGCTCCCTCCTGGTCACTCCCGAAGAAGAACTTTACATCGGCTCCACCACCGGACTGGCCATCATGAACCTGAAGAATGAAAGTATCACTGATTTTTTCACGACCCGAAACGGGCTGGTCAATAATTTCATCGGTTGCCTGCTACAGGACCGGAACGGACATATCTGGGTAGGCTCCAATTCATGCATTTCCCGCTATAGCCGGAAACAAAAGCTGTTCTATCATTATTTCCTTTCGGGAAGCAATAGCTCAGTCTATGCCTACAACCAATACCTGTTCTGGGGAAATAACCGAAACCTGACCTATTTCTGTCCGGAAAAGATAGACCACATACAAACGGACGAACCGGTAGCCATACACACCTTGGAAATCGGGAATAAAGCGGTAGAAATAGGCGAACGTATTAACGGACAAACTATATTGACGAAAAACCTGTACCATACACGTACACTCAGACTCAACCACGACAACCGCAACTTTTCACTCGGATTCAACAGCTTATCGTATACAAACCAGTATCAGAAAGTACGTTACCGCCTTTATCCTTATCAGCACGAATGGATAGTGACCGACAACCAACAGAAGGTTTCATATACCAACCTGCAACCGGACACTTATTCCTTTCAGATACAGAACATGTATCCTAACGAACAGGTAGGCCCTCTGACAGAACTGGAAATCACCATATTACCACATTGGAGCGAAACATGGTGGTTCCGGCTTATTATCGGAGCCATGATACTGATACTGATTTTCAGAATGGTCCGCTATTTCAAGCTGAGACAGGCACGTTTCAAACGCGTCATGGAGCTGAAACACGAAGTTCTTGCCGCTCATCTGGAACGGGACAAAGAAAAACAGATTCGTATGGAGCGTGAAAACTTCTTTACAAATACCGCCCATGAACTCCGTACTCCTCTGACTCTGATTCTTTCTCCCCTACAGGAAATACTCGGCAAAATCAATCCACAAGATGACTTGTACCAGAAATTAAGTCTGATTTACCGGAACGGCACATCCCTCCATACCCTGGTCGACCAGCTATTATATGTACAGAAGATTGAAGCAGGAATGGTAAAACTCCGCCTCTCAAAAGCCGATATCAACATATTGGCCAAAGAAACCTGCCAGACTTTCCAGGAATTGGCTGCCAGCAAAGAAATCCAGCTGACCATGGATATACCTCAGCAACCGTATATACTCTGGATAGATACGGAAAAGATAGTTTCCGCCCTTCGGAATCTGGTATCAAACTCATTAAAATATACAGAGAAACAAGGAAAAGTAAGTATGCATATCCGGCAAGTGGAAATAGACAATACTCCTTTTTGCCGTATCGAAGTAACCGACAACGGAGTTGGTATTCCCGAAGAACTTCAGGAACATATATTCGATTCTTTTATTACAGGACCGAACACACCGCAATTCTCCAGCAAGACAGGAATCGGTCTGCATATCGTCAAGCACACCATGGAACTCCATCACGGTACGGTCACCTTCCAAAGCAAACCGGGAGAAGGTTCTACATTTACCCTGCTCATTCCGGAAGGAAAGGCACATTTCCAGGCCGACAAATCCATTTATTTGCCGGAAGAAACCCCTGTCCGGACATCGTATCCGGAAAATCAGGGGCAGGAATACACATCCGGAAAAGTTCAGGTTGCCCAACCTGCCGCCAAACAAAGCCTGCTCATCATCGAAGACAATACAGACATGCGCTCTTTCATCTCCAGCATCTTCGAAAAGGATTTCAAAATATTCGAAGCATGCAACGGAGAAGAAGGTATACAGCTGGCCAAAGAACACATGCCGGCTCTCATCATCTGCGACCTGATGATGCCTGTCAAAGACGGTATCTCCTGTAGCCGTGAAATCAAGGAAAATCCGCAGACCACCCATATTCCCATCATCATCCTGACCGCCAAGGCCGAAGATACCGATATACTGGAAGCTACACAAACAGGCGTAGACGATTATGTCATGAAACCCTTCAACCCGGAAATTCTGGCCACGAAGGTAAAAAACCTGATTACCCAACGGGAACGGTTGAAACGCATCTACACCAAATCACTGATGTTGAACAACCGCTCTTCGTCAGACGAAACATCAGAAACAGATACGTTTGTCCGACAAGTCATCCACGTGATAGAAACCAACCTATCGGACGAAAGTTTCAATGTAAAGAAATTGGCCGATGAACTACACATGAGCCAGCCTACCCTTTACCGGAAACTGAAGCAAGTCACTCCACTGAGTGCCATCGACATGATTCGTAGTATCCGTATGAGTAAGGCCGCCACCCTGATTCTGGAGCATAACTATTCTATACAGGAAATAGCGGAAATGGTCGGTTATAGCGACACACGAACTTTGCGAAAACATTTCACGGAACAATTCGGTACTTCACCGTCCCAGTTCGTAGAAAAAGCAGAAACCGAAAATTCCTGTAATGCTGCCATAAAAAAGAAGTGAACCTGCTGAAGAAAAATTAACCGGAAATACCTGAAAAAGGTATCACAAAGAAAATCATGGAAAATTCGGAACACTGATTCCATAAAAAAGGAGACCGTAATACCAAATTAAATCCGTACCTTTGCCGGCTGAACAACAACCTTTAATACAGATTGCTATGATGGAAACAATGTATCATACACTACTTTATGCCATGCCTGTACTGGCGGTCATTGTCTTTATCGCACTTTTCTTCGTCAAGGCAGGATACGGTATTTTCCAGAGCCGGCAATGGGGAATCAGCCTTCCCAACAAGGTGGGATGGGTCATCATGGAATGCCCGGCTTTCCTGATGATGCTTTTCTTCTGGGCTCAGTCATCCGCCCAGTCGTCCGCGGTATTGTTGACCTTCTTCCTTCTGTTCGAACTACACTACTTCCAACGTTCGTTCATTTTCCCCATGCTGATGAAAGGAAAAAGCCGGATGCCGATTGTCATTACCGCCATGGGAGTGCTGTTCAACGTCATCAATGCTTTCCTGATAGGATATGACCTGTTCTACCTGCATGCCGATATCTATACGGAAGCCTGGTTTACCACTCCTTCCTTCATTGGCGGATGCCTGTTATTCTTCGGCGGTATGCTTATCAACCTCCATGCCGACCACGTTATCCGCAACCTCCGCCCGGCAGGCGACACCCGTCACTACCTGCCTCAGAAAGGAATCTATCACTATGTCACTTCAGGGAATTATTTCGGCGAGCTGGTAGAATGGACCGGTTTTGCCCTCCTTACCCAATCTGCCGCCGCCTGGATTTTCGTACTCTGGACCTTCGCCAACCTGGCTCCACGGGCATACGCCATCCGGAACCGCTACCGCGAAGAATTCGGAAGAGAAGCCGTAGGCAGCCGCAAATGCCTGATTCCCTACATTTTCTAACACCCCGATTATCATGAAAGAATCTATCCTATTCACCCCCGGAAAAATCGGTCCGCTGACACTCCGGAACCGGACTATCCGTTCGGCCGCCTTCGAGAGTATGTGTCCCGGCAACAAACCGTCCAAAGAATTGTTGGATTATCACCACTCCGTAGCCGCCGGAGGTATCGGCATGACTACCGTAGCCTACGCCGCCGTCACCCGTAGCGGCCTTTCGTTCGACCGCCAGCTCTGGATGCGTCCGGAAATCGTACCGGGACTCCGCGAGCTGACCGATGCCGTCCACCGCGAAGGAGCGGCCGTCAGCATCCAGTTGGGACATTGCGGAAACATGTCGCACAAGGCCATTTGCGGTGAGACTCCCGTAGGAGCCAGCACCGGCTTCAACCTTTACTCTCCCACCTTCGTCCGCGGATTGCGGAAAGATGAACTCGCCCTGATGGCACGTGCCTACGGCGATTCGGTCCGTCTGGCCCGCGAAGCCGGTTTCGATGCCGTAGAAATCCATGCCGGACACGGTTACCTCATCAGCCAGTTCCTTTCTCCGTATACCAATCACCGGAAAGACGAATTCGGCGGAAGCCTCGAAAACCGGATGAGGTTCATGGACATGGTCATGGATGAAGTGATGAAAGCCGCCGGAAACGAAACCGCCGTATTGGTGAAAATGAACATGCGCGACGGATTCCGGGGAGGAATGGACATCGACGAAAGCCTTCAGGTAGCCAAGAGGCTGGTAGAAGACGGTGCCCAGGCGCTTGTCTTGAGTGGAGGTTTCGTAAGCAAAGCCCCGATGTATGTCATGCGGGGAGCCATGCCTGTCAAGACCATGACCCATTACATGACCTGCTGGTGGTTGAAATGGGGCGTGCGCATGGCCGGAAAAATGATGATACCTACCGTGCCGTTCAAAGAGGCTTATTTCCTGGAAGACGCACTCCGTTTCCGGAAAGAGATTACCCAGATTCCTCTGGTTTACGTAGGCGGACTGGTGGCACGCGAAAAGATTGACGAGGTACTGAATGACGGATTCGAGTTCGTACAAATGGGACGTGCCCTGCTGAACGAACCGGGGTTTGTCAACCGGATGAAGGCAGAAAGTATGGCACGTTGTAATTGCAAGCACAGCAATTATTGCATCGCCCGTATGTATACCTTAGACATGGCCTGCCATCAACACCTGAAAGAGGCATTGCCAGCATCACTACAGAAAGAGATCGACCAGTTGGAAAAGGAGGCCGCCCAATGAAAAAGACCGCCATCATCACCGGTGCCGACGGAGGCATGGGTACAGAAATCACTCGTGCCGTCGCCATGGCCGGATACCATGTCATCATGTTATGCTACACGACGTTCCGTGGTGAAGAACGGAAAAGCCAGCTGATACTTGATACGAAAAACGAAGACATCGAAGTCATGCAAGTAGACCTCTCTTCGATGGAAAATATCGTGGAAGTGGCCAAACGGATTATCGAAAAAGAAACAAGCATAGACCTGCTGATGAACAATGCCGGTACCATGTGTACCCATTTCATCCAGACTGACGAAGGCTTCGAACACACAGTAGCCGTAAACTACCTGGCTCCTTTCCTGCTGACCCACCGCCTGCTTCCGCTCATGCACGCCGGCACACGGATTGTCAACATGGTATCGTGCACCTATGCCATCGGAAAAATCGGTCCGCACTTCTTCACCCACGGAAAGGAAGGAAGTTTCTGGCGCATTCCCATCTATAGCAACACCAAACTGGCCCTCTGGCTATTCACGTGCAGGCTGGCCAGAAAGCTGAAAGACAAAGGCATCACCGTCAATGCGGCAGACCCAGGTATCGTATCGACCAACATCATCAGCATGGATATGTGGTTCGACCCCTTGACCGATATCCTGTTCCGCCCCTTCATCCGTACTCCCCGACAAGGAGCCGATACAGCCATCCGCCTCTTGTTGGCACCCGAACTGGAAGGAGTCACCGGACAGATGTTCGCCAGCGGCAAACAACGGAAACTGAAAGAAAAATACCTGAACCATCCTCAGGCAGAAAGCTTGTGGGCAGATACTGAAAAACTTCTACATAATTATTTGAGTACAACCGAAAAAGAGCCGGGAAGAAACGAATAAATCCACCAAAAACCAGAAAAGTAAAATGTTCTTGTTTTTGTCCTATTCTTAATCCATTCCAAAGAAAGGACCTGTGCAGAAGTCCGAAAATAGGTGAATTATAAAATAAAAAGATAAAATAGAGTAATCTATATTTCATTTTTCTTATTTTTGTAAGACCAAATATCTAATGAAGTTCACCATGGACAAAGAACTGCCCAAAATAGACCTTCCGGAAGACTGGCTGGCCGGAACGGATATCAATAAAGATTTACTGGGACTATACACCAACTTCCCGGTAAGACTAAAATGTGAAATATTCGTACTCTGCATAGAAGGAACGGTAGAAGCCACCCTTAACCTGAACAAGATTCAGGTAAAACCCAACAGCCTGGTAACCCTGATACCCGGAAGTATCTTCCAGATTAACCGGATTGACGGAGACTTGAAAATCTATATCCTGGGATTCTCTTCAAACTATATCGAAGAGAATCACCAGTCACATTTCCTGGTCGAAACCATGTACCACACGCTGGGTAAACCCGTCTATTCCTTGAATGAAAAAGGAACACAGATGATGGAGAACTATTTCAAACTATTGATTGACCTGTACGAAAATCTGCCCGACAAGATAAAAAAAGAAGTGGCTTCCAACTTGTATGCCGACGTACACAAAGGAATCTCCATCATGTATCAGAGCATGAGCAATGAAAAGGCTAACCTGTCAAAAAGCGAAATGATTTGCAGGAACTTCGGCCAACTGGTCATCCAGCATTACCAAAACAACCGTAACGTATCCTGGTACGCCGAAAAACTCGGTATCTCTCATGCCCACCTGTGTACCATCGTCAAACAGATTACCGGACATACATGCGTCGAAATCATCGCGTCTATGGTCATCATGGATGCCAAGTCACAACTGAAGTCTACACACCTGTCCATCCAGGAAATTTCCGATTCACTCAACTTTGCCAACATGTCCTTCTTCGGCAAATACTTCAAGCGGAACGTGGGCATGAGCCCGCTGGAATACCGGAACAAAGGATAGCAGATTACCACCGAATCAATTCCAAAAACCACTAAAAATTGATATACAAATGAATTACAAACCATTATTATACGCCCTCCTGATAGGAAGTACAGCCGTTTCCTGCATCCGCGAAGAGGCGCCCAATGCCGAAGCGGACATTACGGGTTGCACCTTGCCGGGCAACGTCCTGATACAGGACTCCATCGATGTCGATGTATCGTACGATGAGTCCCTGAATGCCTACCCCATCTACGTGCAGGTAAAGAAAGGAACAGACTGCTCGCAACTGGCTCCTACATTTACACTCACACCGGGAGCCACCATCGAGCCCGCGAGCGGAAGTGTACAGGACTTCACTTCGCCCGTACGCTACACGGTCACCTCCGAAGACGGACAATGGCACCGCACCTATTCCATCAGTATCGAAGAGGAAAAGGTGAAGGAAATCCCTACCACCTTCCATTTCGAGGACACACGGACAGAGAACGGCTATTATGTGTTCTATGAGACGAGCGGAACCCAGGAACTGACCTGGGCGAGCGGAAACGGAGGGTTCCGCCTGGCAATAAACGATGCCGAACCGTCCGAATACCCTACGACACTGGAAGAAAAAGGCTTCTCGGGGAAATGTGCCAAACTGGTAACCCGGACCACCGGGAGCTTGGGAGCCATGGTAGGCATGCCTATCGCCGCCGGAAACCTTTTCATCGGGAAATTCAACCTCAGCAACGCGCTCAGCAACTCATTGAAAGCAACGCAACTAGGTGTGGAATTCTACCACAAGCCGCTGAAGCTGAAAGGGTATTTTAAATATACCCCGGGAAACCAGTTCTATGAAAACGGAGGGTATACCAACCGGAAAGACCAGTTCGACATCTACGCCATCTTTTACGAGAACAAGGACGAGAACGGCCAATCGGTCATGCTGGATGGCACTTTGCCGCTGGCAAACTTCGTACACCCCAACCTGGTAGCACTGGCCCAATACAAAGATACGCAGGTACTCAACTCCTGGCAACCTTTCGAAATGACCTTCGATTATGACCGCTACGGGAAAAGCGTAGACTTGGACCGGTTGAATGCCGGAGAGTATAATATTTCCATCGTCATTTCATCCAGCAAAGACGGAGCCACCTTCGAGGGAGCACCCGGAAGTACACTTTGGATAGACGAAATGAGCATCATTTATGAATAACCCCGACGAATGCCTATGAAAAAGAAATGGATAACCTGTATGCTGCTGGCTATGGCCGCCGCAGGCGTACAGGCACAGAACCCCAAAAAAATACTGAGACAGACCCGAGAGAACGGTTGGGAATTCGACTTGAAAGCCGGTATCAACATCGGCGGATTCTCTCCCCTGCCGCTTCCGGTAGAAATCCGGAGCATAGACAGCTATAACCCGACACTGGCCGTACAACTGGGAGTAGATATCACCAAATGGATAGACAGCTCACGGACGTGGGGAGTCAGCACCGGATTACGCTTCGAGAACAAGAACATGACCACACGGGCCACCGTCAAGAACTATGGCATGGAAATCATTGGCGGAGACGGCAACCGGATGAAAGGAAACTGGACGGGAGGAGTACGCACCAAGGTACAGAACACTTACCTGACCCTACCGGTACTGGCCAGCTGGAAAGCATCACCACGCTGGAGTCTGCATGCCGGTCCATACTTCTCGTACCTGCTGGACGGAACCTTCTCCGGAGATGTCTATGAGGGATACCTCCGTGAAGGAGACCCTACGGGCGATAAAATCAACTTTACCAACGGAGCTGTGGCAACCTACGACTTCAGCGAACATGAACGTAAATTCCAATGGGGAATACAGGTAGGAGCCGACTGGAAAGCATACAAACACCTGAAAGTATATACCCACCTCACCTGGGGATTGAACGACCTGTTCGAAAAAGATTTCCAGACCATCACCTTCGCCATGTATCCCATCTACCTGAATCTGGGCTTCGGATACACATTCTGAAAACTCCTCTCAAAAGACTACCCTTCTAAAAAAATAATGGCGCCACTACACCGGAACACTATCCGTAAGTGGCGCCTGGGTTTGCATATCAGCCTCCGGAAAATATCACATCCTCCGAAAGGCTTTCTTCAAGGAATATCTTTGTATGCTCTTGTCTTTTATTTCTGGAAATTTACACCGACTTCCATGTTGGTAGTTGCGGCAATCACTTCCGGCAATTGTTGCAATACCGGAGTTATCATATTGGAAAGTTGTCCCAATGACGGATTGCTGGCAATCATCTGCATGATTTGTGCGACGAAAGCTTCATCCTGGAAGATTGGAGCCAAGGCCTCTACAAACTGGAGAGCCGTTTCTGTTTCAAGGTAAACGCTCAGGTTAGTACCTTCCTGTACGTATGTCATTGGAATACCGGTAGCAAGATACTGAAGAAGAACCGGCATCAGATTAGTCACAATATCAGTAGTAGTGGAACGGCTCAATCCTGCATTCTGGATATTGGCGATAATCATCGACGGATTCAGGAAAAGTCGCAAGCTACCCGAATTGGCTGTATACTGAGCCACGTTCAAGGGTGAGGTCGCCCATTCCGCATCGGTCATGTTCTTCTTGTATTCGGCTGTAATGTTACCGTCGGTACCGAAAGTAACCGAATGGAACACCTGAGTCAAGGCTCCGTTTACGGTCTGTTCACCCAACAACGGGAAACTCAGCGCCAGATTGATGATGTCACCGATAGGCATATCCAGCATACCCGGTACAATGGAAATCTGTTTATCTGATTCCCATACGAAATGAATAGGAGCTTCTCCGCTGATTGTCCAGGTTGCACCCGTCAAGTCATTGGCAGGCATCGTTACATTCAGATTCAGAGTCAAACCACCTTCACTGGCAGAACCTTCGTATGCAATTGTGCAACCATCCTGATCGGTAGTGCCTTCGAAAGAAACCTCGTCGCCCGAAACGGTCAAATCAACCGGAATGGTTGTTGTAACCTGACCGGGGATAACACCCGGAACACCGATAGCCGAAGCATCTTGACGGCCGGCCATCATACCGGTCAGAGAAGAAAGATCCAGCACACCGGAAATAGTCAAGGTAGCCTTCGAACCGTCATTGGCATCGGGAGCAAACACTACCTGTTTTCCCAAAACCGGCTGACCGCTATAGGTCAACACCAGTCCACTGGCATCTGTATAGGTTGTCTGTCCTACCGGACAAACCACAATTTCATCATTTGTCGGGTCATCGTCATCACTACAGGAGGTAAAGAAACCTCCGCAAGCTAAACCTGCCACCAGGCAGAACAATACTCTTTTTTTCATACACCGTAATAATTTAGTTATACTCATAATAGATGATGGCCGCAAAATAACGGTTTATTTCTCACACCATCAAGGTCTATTTTTGGTCTTTATCGTCTTTTCTTTAAATAGTCCGATATAAAACACGAAATAACCGTTCAAATATAGTTCTTTTTTCAATAAAAAACGATATGGAAACAATTATTTTACTTCCAATCTGCCATAAAAACATTCCCGATACGGTTTTTTCCGCATCCGCCCTCCAGACTCCTATCGAACACAACCGAAAAAAGTTTGTTGCGAATTTTACAAAAGTAACTATCTTTTCATAAGCCAGGACGCGGCTCGGCAATACAAAAAATAAACAAGTTTCTTTTTTGTATTGCGCTCGCCTTTCACTATCTTTTGATAAGATAGGATGCGGTTCGGGATAGTCAAACTTGAAAAACTTTGTTTTTCGTTTGCCTCTCCGCTCACCTTTCGCTATCTTTGTCGCTTTGCAAACAAAAGGCTTACAGAAAGCCGGAAAAACAATCATTTTTTAAACCAATAATATAAACAATGAAAAAACTGAAAGTACTCGCACTAGCACTCATGTGTGCCGTCTTCTCGCCTGCCAAGGCCGATGAAGGAATGTGGCTGCTCCAGCTCATGCAGGAACAGAACCTGGCCGACCGGATGAAGGCACAGGGTCTGAAAATGGACATCGCAGACATCTATAATCCGGACAAACTGACTCTGAAAGATGCTGTAGGTATCTTCGGAGGAGGATGTACAGGCGAAATCATCTCGCCGAACGGATTGATTCTGACCAATCACCATTGCGGTTACGATGCCATCCAGCAGCACAGCTCGGTAGAACACGACTATCTGACCGACGGTTTCTGGGCAAAGAACTACGAAGAAGAACTCCCTACTCCGGGACTGAAGTTCCGTTTCGTAGAACGAATCATCGATGTGACCGACCGCGTGAACGAAGATATCCGCAAGGGAAAGATTGAAGAAGCTGCTTCTTTCGGCGCTCCTTATATGAAAAAGGTGGCCGACGAAACTTTAAAGAAGAGTGACCTGAAAAAGGCTCCGGGCATCAGCGCCATGGCCCTGCCGTTCTATGAAGGAAACCGTTTCTACGTGTTCTTCATCAAGACCTATACAGACGTACGTATGGTAGCCGCTCCTCCTTCATCACTGGGTAAGTTCGGAGGTGAAACCGACAACTGGATGTGGCCGCGCCATACCTGCGATTTCTCCATGTTCCGTATTTATGCCGACAAGGACGGAAATCCGGCCGACTATAGCAAGGACAACGTGCCTCTTCAGGTGAAGAAGTTCCTGCCTATTTCGTTGAAGGGACTTCAGGAAGGCGATTATGCCATGATTATGGGATTCCCGGGAAGCACCAGCCGCTACCTGACCGAAAGCGAAGTGAAACTCCGCATGGATGCCGTCAACACACCGCGTATCCAGGTACGTGAAGCCCGCCAGAATGTACTGAGCAAAGAAATGGCTGCCAGCGACAAGGTACGTATCCAGTATGCCAGCAAGTATGCCAGCTCTTCCAACTACTGGAAGAACTCCATCGGTATGAACAAGGCTATCGTCGACAACAAGGTATTGGAAACCAAGGCCGAACAGGAAGAACGTTTCCTGAACTTCGCGAAAGCGAAACAACATGCCGACTATCAGGGTGTAGTCCAGCAGATCAATGACTATGTAGCCCGCGTCATGCCGTTGCAGACTCAGTCTACTTACTTCAGCGAAGTATTCCGTGGCATCGAGTTCGAATCGGCCCACAAGGCATTCGCCGACCTGAAGGAAGCTCTCCAGAAAAACAAGAAGAAAGACATCGAAAAAGCCATCGAGACCTTGAAGGAACGCTTTGCCGAAGTACACAACAAGGATTACGACCACGAAGTGGACCGCAAGGTAGCTACTGTCCTCCTGCCGCTGTATGCCGAAAAGGTTCCTGCCGAAGCCTTGCCTGACTTCTACCAGACCATCAAGGAAAAATTCAACGGCGACTACAACGCCTACATCAAGGCCTTGTATGAAAATACCATCTTCGCCAACGAAAAGAACTTCAACGACTTCATTGCCAACCCGACCGTAGAAGCCATCGACAACGACCTGATGGTACAGTACTCTGCCGCCAAGGCAAAGACCGCCAAGGCTTTAGCCGACAAGCTGGACGAAGCAAGAGGTGACATCAACCTGCTGCACAAGACTTACGTACGCGGATTGTGCGAAATGTATACGCCGACTCCCAAGGCTCCGGATGCCAACTTCACCATCCGTCTGACCTACGGTAACGTGAAGTCATACGACCCGAAAGACGGTGTACATTATAAATATTATACCACACTGAAAGGTGTCATGGAAAAAGAAGACCCGAACAACCCGGAATTTGTGGTTCCGGCCAAGCTGAAGGAATTGTACCAGGCCAAGAACTACGGCCGTTACGCCCTGCCGAACGGTGAAATGCCGACCTGCTTCCTGACTACCAACGACATCACAGGCGGTAACTCCGGTTCTCCGGTAATGAACGGCAACGGCGAGCTCATCGGTTGTGCCTTCGACGGTAACTGGGAATCATTGAGCGGCGACATCAACTTCGACAACAACCTGCAACGTTGTATCGCCGTAGATATCCGCTACGTCCTGTTCATCGTCGAGAAATTCGGCGGTTGCAAGAACCTTATCGACGAAATGAACATCATCGAATAATCGGAAATCCGCTTTTCCGTAAACGCATCTTACAGGCCTCTGTCGGGATTCCGGCAGGGGCCTGTTTGTTTCCGTCCGTTTTTTTGCTAATTTTGCAGACATCAGGCAAGAAATCAATCCAAAAACCTAAGTATATGATGAAAAAAACCCTTTTGACAACCCTATTCGCCACATGCGCCCTCACCGGATTCGCCGACGAAGGCATGTGGATGCTGACCGATCTGAAAAAGCAGAACGCCGCGGTTATGCAGGAAATGGGCCTCGACCTGAGCATAGACGATGTGTATAGCCCCGACGGAATCAGCCTGAAGGACGCGGTGGTACACTTCGGAGGCGGATGTACCGGCGAGGTCATCTCGGCCGAAGGGCTGGTGCTGACCAACCACCATTGCGGCTACGGCTATATCCAGCAGCACAGCTCGGTGGAACACGATTACCTGACCGACGGTTTCTGGGCCATGACCCGAGACGAGGAACTCCCGTGCGAAGGCCTGACCATCACCTACATCGACCGGATTCTGGACGTGACCGACTACGTGCAGGAACAGCTCAAGAAAGACAAGGACCCCGAAGGCCTGAACTACCTCTCTCCTTCCTACCTGGAGAAAGTGGCCGCCCGCTTCGCCAAGAAAGAGAAAATCAAGACCGACGAGTTCCATGTACTCGAACTGAAACCTTTCTACGGAGCCAACAAATATTACCTCTTCGTGAAGACCGTCTACAAGGACATCCGCATGGTAGGAGCACCTCCTTCATCTATCGGCAAGTTCGGCGCCGATACCGACAACTGGATGTGGCCCCGTCATTGCGGCGACTTCTCGATGTTCCGTATCTATGCCGCTCCCGACGGGAAACCGGCCAACTATAGCGCGCTCAACACACCGTTGAAGGTGAAACGCCACATCCCCATCAACCTGAACGGGGTGAAGGAAGGCGATTTCACGTTCGTCATGGGATTCCCCGGACGCAACTGGCGGTACATGATCAGTGACGAAGTGGAAGAACGGATGCAGACCACCAACTTCATGCGCGATACCGTGCGCGGTGTCCGCCTGAAAGTGATGGGCGAAGAAATGGCCAAGGACGCCAAGACCCGCATCCAGTATGCCGCCAAATACGCCTCATCGGCCAACTACTGGAAGAACGCCATCGGCATGAACGAAGGACTTGTCCGCCTGAAAGTACTCGACAAGAAGAAGGCACAGCAGGAAGCCTTGCTGGCCTACGGCAAGGAAACCGGTAACAATGCCTACCAGCAGGCTTACGAAACCATCCGCTCCATCGTGGCCAAACGCCGGGATGCTGTCTACCACCAGCAGGCTATCTACGAAGCCCTGATGCTGGGTACCGAGTTCTCGAAAATTCCGGATACCGAGAGCTTGCTCGAAGCCCTGAAGAGCGGCAAGAAAAAGGAGGTAGCAGAAGCGGTTACCGGGCTGAAGGAAGCCGGAACGAAGTATTTCAACAAGGACTATAGCCCGGCCGTCGACCGGAAGGTTTCGAAAGCCCTGCTGGCCGTTTATGCCCGTCTGATTCCATCGGCCCAACGCATCCGTATTTTCCAGACCATCGACCGGGAATTCGGTGGAGATACCGACGCCTTCATCGACGCTTGTTTCGACCGCTCCATCTTCCGCAACGCCGAGGCGCTGGAAGCCTTCCTGAACAATCCGACCGCCGAAGCACTGGAAAAAGACTTGATGGTACAATATGCGAAATCCGTAGAAGAAGGTTACAAGGCTACCGGCGACGCCATGAAAGCCGAAACCGATGCCTACAACCTGGCACACAAGACCTGGGTAGCCGGCATGTTGGCCTTGAAGCAGAAGAACGGTGAACCCATCTATCCGGACGCCAACTCTACCCTGCGCCTCACCTACGGGAAAATCGGTTCCTACGAACCGGTGGACGGCAAGGAATACTTGTATTACACCACCCTGAAAGGGGTCATGGAAAAGGAAGACCCGGAAAATCCGGAGTTCGTAGTACCTGCCAAGCTGAAGGAATTGTATGAGAAAAAGGATTTCGGACCGTATGCCATGCCCGACGGACGGATGCCGGTCTGCTTCGCTACCGGAACCGACAACACCGGCGGTAATTCCGGCTCACCGGTCTTCAACGGCAAAGGCGAGCTCATCGGTACCGGATTCGACCGCAACTACGAAGGGCTGACCGGCGACATCGCCTACAATCCCCAGTTGCAACGTGCGGCCTGTGTAGATATCCGTTACATCCTCTTCGTCATCGACAAGTACGCGGGAGCCAAGCACCTGATTGACGAAATGACAATCATCCGCTAAACCTCCGATTACCGGATAAAAACAACAATCCTCTTGCACACCGTTCTTCATGAACCGGTCTGCAAGAGGATTTTTTTCGGATATATCCTATACAATGAACCGTCCGCTATACTATCGCTTCTGCTCCTTCGCCTCTTCCTGAGGTATGCGGAAAGCCGTATAAAGTTCCAGCACGGCGGCGATGGTCAACCCCACAATCCATTCGTTACGGTGCCACACCAGCATGGCTACCCCCGTAAGTACCAGTATCAAGGCACCCATCAGCTGCTGGCGGCGCAGACGCCGGATGACGAAACTGGACCCCTTATAACCCGACACCACCTGCGTATAGGCAAACATCACCGCCCCCACCAGGTAGATATACGGAGCATACACCAGCTTTCCGAACTGGAGAACCAGTCCCACAAACAAGAGGACGGCACCGGCCATCGCCAGTACATTCACGGTCTTTGTACTCATTTCTTCAAATCTTCTTCAAAAATATAGATATCTTCATTCTCCTGCTTCATCAGATATTTCTCGCGGGCCACCTTCTCCAGCTCTTTCGGGTTGGAGGTAATTTCCTTCAGCGTCTTGCTATCTTCCTCATACTGTTTCCGATAGCGTTCAATCTCCTTGTTCAGTTCATGAATCTCACGACGGTTCTGGAAACGATGAATCAGGCTGTTATCGTCTATCACACCGATAACAAGCAGAAACACACCAAGAGTAACCAGGTATTTATGGCGGCGGATATACAGCCACACTTTCGCAATTTTTCTCATAACACCAGCAGCATTTTATCGGGGCAAAGATAGTGAAAGGTGAGTGCAATACAAAAAAGAAGCTTGTTTATTTTTTTATTGCCGAACCGCATCCTATCTTATCATTTCCAACCCAATCTGTCTCGTATGTTGTTACTTACCGTTTCAAACCGATCAGTCAGACGAAGCCATTCAGGAACATCCTTATTCATCCATCCCATAACCACAATCATCTCTTTATGAATTTCCTCTACACGATTCAGATTCCAACAAATGGATTCATTATGAAACACCCTGTTTCGGAATGTACGGAACGTATTCAAAGGAGCTGAAACATTTTTCCTTTGCCGATCTTTTTTGGGCATAAAGGGAAATGCCCTACGCAAATCTTTCCATAGCAGACGTTCATATTCACTATTCAATAACGATACCCAGAACCCAAGCGTCAGTTCAGCGATGACTCTCGAAGAGGTTATCGACTCATGCCTGCCCGTAATCTGTTTGCTGGCTTGTGTCACATAGCGGTTCAACCTTGATAATCCAAGAGTATTTGCAAATACTACATACCAATCATCGCGCCATGTCATTGTCTGTAGCTCCCGACTCAATGCATTACGCAATGTAACTTCAAATACAGACAGACTCGTGTAGAAGGCTTCCGCCAATTCTAAATTACACTGATAATGAAGAATTGCACGAGCTTCATCATTCGGATATAGGTTGAAGTATCTCTCCATCCGCTTGGTAGAGAAAACTTTTTCGAAAAAAGATTTGTCATATCCCATATTTTTCTTATTTTTGCAATGCAGTCCCGGGCGTTCCTCTCCCAGCTTTCAGTTACTGGTGATGAATCCGGTTTTTTTTATGTCCTGTCGCAAAGGTACTACAATTCTATCGGTTCAATACTTTTCCCTTATCTTTTCTTCTCCATCAGGTCATCAAATTCAACCACTCCCCCGGACAAGAAAAACAAAATTTCCCCTCAAGTCCCCCGAGGTAAGGCAGATTTTATGTACATTTGCATGGAATCCTAAAATCAGAAAGCCGTTTATGGAGAATTACATCGTATCGGCGCGGAAATACCGCCCGGCAACGTTTGATACGGTAGTGGGCCAACGTGCCTTGACCACCACCCTGAAGAATGCCATCGCTACCAACAAGCTGGCTCACGCCTACCTGTTCTGCGGTCCACGCGGTGTGGGAAAGACTACCTGTGCCCGTATCTTCGCCAAGACCATCAATTGCCTGCACCCGAAAGAAAACGGAGAGGCCTGCAACGAGTGCGAATCCTGCCAGGCGTTCAACGAACAACGCTCCTACAACATCCACGAACTGGACGCGGCTTCCAACAACTCGGTAGAAGATATCCGCCAGCTTATCGAACAGGTACGTATACCGCCCCAGATAGGCAAGTACAAGGTGTACATCATCGACGAGGTGCACATGCTTTCCACATCGGCCTTCAACGCGTTCCTGAAAACCCTTGAGGAACCGCCCCAGCATGCCATCTTCATCCTGGCTACCACCGAGAAACACAAGATTCTGCCCACCATCCTGAGCCGTTGCCAGATATACGACTTCAGCCGCATCAGCATCAATGACATGGTGGAGCACCTGGAACACGTGGCGGCGCAGGAAGGCATCGAAGCCGAACCCGAAGCCCTGAACGTCATCGCTCAGAAGGCCGACGGAGGTATGCGTGACGCCCTCTCCATCTTCGACCAGGTAGTGAGCTTCACCAACGGACACATCACCTACCAGGGCGTCATCAATAACCTGAATGTACTGGATTACGAATATTATTTCCGCCTGACCGATTGTTTCCTGCAGAACAAGGTTCAGGACTGCCTCCTTATCTTCAACGAAGTCCTGCACAAGGGATTCGACGGCAACCATTTCATCACCGGACTCAGTTCGCACTTCCGCGACCTGCTGGTAAGTCGAGACCCGTCTACCCTCTGCCTGCTGGAAGTAGGTGCCTCCATCCGCGAACGCTACCAGACACAGGCGCGACAATGTACCCCGACCTTCCTTTACAAGGCCATGAAACTCTGTAACGATTGCGACCTGAACTACCGGGTAAGCAAAAACAAACGCCTGCTCATCGAGCTGACACTGATTCAGCTGGCCCAACTGACCGCCGACGATGACCCCGTGGGGGGGCAAGGCCCTAGCAAGCAGTTAAAACCCACCTTCACGAACCAGCCGGCCGCTCCGGCCCAGCCGACGGCTCCCACTACCGGCACTACTCAAGTGCAGGAAAGTGCTCCGGCCTATACACCCCAGCCGCAACCGGCCGCTCCACAGGCTTCGGCATCCCAGACAGCTCCCGCTCCGGGAAACCGCCCCGCGGTACACGCCAATCCCCTGCCTCAGACACAGGGAGAAAAGAAGATTCCGGTGGTGAAAGCAGGCTCCTATAGCGTATCCATCCGTCGTCCTCAGAAGCAGGAAACGGCTCCACAACCCGTGCAACAAGCCCAGACTACGGCCGCCAGCACGACGTGGGAAGACCATATCTTCAACGAAAAGGACCTGAATTATTATTGGAGAGAGTTTGCCGCCCGCCTGCCCAAGGAAGAAGCGGCGAATGCCGGACGTATGATGAACATGCAGCCTCATCTGCTAAAAGACCAGCGCACGTTCGAAGTCGTGGTAGATAACGAGATGGTACAGAAATACATGGAGCAACTGGCGCCTCAGATTGTCGGCCACCTCTGCCAGCAGCTACACAACCGTACCATCCGCATGACGGTACGCGTGAGCCAGGAGAACGAGAATGTCCGTGCCTATAGCCATGTAGAACGCTTCAAGATGATGAGCCAGAAGAATCCGAAGCTCCTGAAGCTGAAAGAGACATTCGGGCTGGAACTGAACTGACATTCCTTTCAGTTCCAACCCGTTCCAGGAAGGGGAATCAGATAGTCAAGTCGTGGTTGCGCAGGCGGTATTCGGCCAGTTCCTCGTACTTGGTACCCGGACGCCCGTAGTTGCAATACGGATAGATGGAGATACCTCCACGTGGCGTGAAGATACCCGTCACTTCGATGTATTTCGGGTCCATCAGCTTAATCAGGTCCTTCATGATGATGTTCACGCAATCTTCGTGGAAATCGCCGTGGTTACGGAAGCTGAACAGGTAGAGCTTGAGACTCTTGCTTTCTACCATCTTCACATCCGGCAGGTAACTGATGCGGATTTCCGCGAAATCGGGCTGGCCGGTGATGGGGCACAGGCTCGTGAATTCCGGGCAGTTGAAACGTACCCAGTAGTCGTTCTCCGGATGCTTGTTTACGAAAGCTTCCAGCACTTCGGGGGCATAGTCCTGCTTGTAGGCGGTGGTCTTTCCCAGTATCGTCAATTCGTCTTTTCTTTCCATATATTTCTTTTTACTTTTATTTTTGAATGTATTTACTTTTTCTTTTTGATGGCAAAAAGAAAAAGATAACAAAAAGAAAAACCACCGGCTTCCGTTTGGAGGCGGCTACGAACCGTTTCCCGTCGGAAGCGCAGGAACTCGCTTCGCTCAGACAGCCTGCGCTTCTGGTCGCCGGGCTCCGTTTCTCCGCTTTTTCGCCTCAAAACTAAGGACGGAATTATTCGGGAAGCCAAAGGGTGAGAGTATGTCCGCTTGCGGTTTTCGGGCGGGCTGCCCCCGCCTCTACAGACTATACCCATACAATCTAACGGAATCAAGTGTTTCACTTACGTACAAAACCTGAACCGGATTCGCTTGTGGTTTCCGGGCGGATGCCCCCTACGGATAATCCCCATACAATTCGAGGGTAATAAGTGTTTATTCCACGTCGGCTTCCTTCAGGCTTTCCAGGGTCTTTTCCTTCGATGCCAGATACTTTTCCAGTCCCTCACGGCGTAATTTGCAGGCCGGGCAATGTCCGCATCCGTCGCCCTGCACTCCGTTGTAGCAGGTCAGCGTATCGCGACGCACGATGTCCAGCACCCCCAGCTCGTCGGCCAACGCCCAGGTCTGCGCCTTGTCAATCCACATCAGCGGCGTATGGATGACGAACTGCTCGTCCATGGCCAGATTCAGGGTCACGTTCAATGACTTGATGAACGAGTCGCGGCAATCCGGATAACCGCTGAAATCGGTTTGCGACACCCCGGTCACCATGTGCGCGATGCCCCGCTCGCGGGCATATACCGCGGCGATGCTCAGGAAGAAAAGGTTACGTCCCGGCACGAAAGTATTCGGGAACGAACCGTCCGGCTTCTCCTCGTCCATGTGGATGGAAGTGTCCGTCAACGAGTTGCTTCCCAGGTTTCCGATGAACGAAACGTCCATCACATCGAAATGTACTTCCGCCTTGCGGGCGATTTCACGGGCTAGTTCCACTTCCTTCACGTGTTTCTGCCCATACACGAAACTCAAGGCATAGACCTCTTTGAAATGCTTTTTCGCCCAGTAAAGGCAAGTGGTGGAATCCTGTCCGCCACTGAATACGACCAATGCCGCCTGATTGTTCATCATCATCATCAAATCTCCTTTATTTTCAATACATTGTAAGAAATATGCTCGTCGTACACGTCACTCTCGTCCACGCGCTTGATGTAGTTCACCACCCGGATAGTCACCGGCAGGATGACAATCTCGTAGGCGGTCTTCAGCACCACCTGCACCACCATCATCTTCATCAGCTCATTCACGGGCATCAGTCCGCCGAAAGCCAGCGGGAAAAAGATAAGTGAATCGGCGCTCTCGCCCGCCACGGTAGAAAGGATGGCACGGGCCGAGAAATGGCGTCCTTGCGAAGCCACCTTCATGCGGCTCATCACGTATGCGTTGATGAACGATCCCACCAGAAAAGCCGTCAGACTGGCGGCGGCGATACGGGGTGCCATGCCGAACACGAAGTCGAAGGCCTCCTCGCCTTCCCAGAACGGCGCGGCAGGTATCGCGATGGCTATCTGTCCGAGGGCCACCACGAAGAAGTTCATCAGGAATCCCATCCAGATGATGAGTCGGGCCTTGCGGAAGCCCCACACTTCGGCAATGCAATCGTTGATAATGTAAGATACGGGGAATACTATCAGTCCGGCGGTCACGGCTATCGGGCCGAGTTGGACAACTTTGGTCTCTAACAGATTGGCTGCCACCAGGCAGACGCAAAACACGATACCCAAGACCATGAAAGGTACCGATACAAGGTTTTCTTTCTTCATCGCTCCTGTTTTTTACGTGGTGTTCTAGAATACACGGCCGCTATTCACGGCATCGCATGTGAATGTTCTCTTGAAATCGGGCGCAAAGATACGAATAAATTTCAGATTACCGAAATCAAAAGCAAACAGAAAAGCAGACGAACGGATTTTCCATCCTCCTGTAGGGGCGTTGTTTGCCACCCGAATACATAATACGATGGTTCACAGAGGGGGGAATACAGAATCTAAAGAAAACTGATTGACCGAACTTCCCACTGCTATCAAAGCGCGGCGGCAATTTTACGCAATTCCGACAACCTGTCCATAAAGGTCTTGTCTTTGCGGATACTCCTCAGATTATATTCCGTCTGAAGCGCCAAAAGCGGCTCCGCATCAATGCCTAGAACTGCCTCGAACAACAGGGCTGTCTTTTCCGTAAGCGGACGATGTCCGTTCAGGATTTCGTTCAAAGCCGAGTAAGGTACCCCCATCTGTTGGGCAAGCTTCTGTTGCGTGATACCTCTGTATTCGATTTCATCCTTCAGTATCGAACCGGGATGCGTGGCAAATGCCGGTTCAATATTATTCGCGATCATCTTAGGGTCAACTCCCGGTAATTCTACCATAACCAATTATTTATAATGATTTGACAAATCCACTATATTACAGATTGTAGCGATTGTCTCGCCGTCTTCCGTATACTCCTTAAACTCGATACGATATTGGTCGTTCACTCTGACAGAGGACAAGCCAGCCTTATCTCCTTTCAACTTTTCATACCTCAAGGAGTTGTACTGACATAATCCCATGACATTGTGTAACTTCCTCATAAGGTTTATCGTTTGAATATATTTACGGATGATAGCAGGCTGGTATCGGTGCTTCTTGTCTGCACATTGACCTGTTTCATACATTGCCCGCAAATATTCCTTTTCAAAAACAACCTCCATAATCGTCTGACTTAACGGGAACAAAGATACGAATGTTTCCTGTTCTTCACAAAAAAAGTGAAGAAAATACGTGATAAACCGAAAGATTCTCACCGTCACACTCCGGCTGACTTCGCAAGTTATCAGGTAAAACAAACAGTTCTTTAGAACCAACTCCACCCAATTGTTAAAAAAGCAGGGTAAACTACCTCCCGGAAACCTCAAAGCCATTCCCTTGCAGGGGCATGTTCCACCTGATAGATAGCATAAACCCATGATTCACAATCAAGAAACGGAGCGGAAACCGACAGACGAATAACGGAAGAGACATCTCCTTTCACGAGAATACCCTACTTTTTTAACATTCTATTCCCTTACAAACCCCTCCCGCACACACCATTTTACAACCAACAGACACCGTTATCCGGTCATTTTCCACTAAATCTCCATAAAATGCCGGATTTCTCCCGAAAAAATACAATTTTCTTCGCTCCACACATACCGCTTTTTTATACAAAGTTTCGATACCCTACTTACAATTTGATAGCGGTATTCCGGCTGCCGGAATGGTGAAAGCACACGGGAAAGATATTCCGAAAGAAACAGAAAATACGCTCAGGCATTACATCACCGTAAAATAACAACAACAGGACAAGCCCGACAGATATACATAAATACAATTGATTATCAATATTATATATAAAAAAAACGATTACAATACAATATAAACTTAGGCGTTACAGCGTTACAACATTACAGCGTTACAAAAACAAAATTACGAATATCCGTTCTGGTGAATTCGGGATAAAAAAGTAATAAATTATTATTATATATTATTTATATTATATATATAAATATTTATATATAATATAAGACTATCTTAGGAAGAGTAAAAAATGGAAAAAAATAATTGTAACGCTGTAACGCTGTAACGCTACGATTCGTCTGACAGAAAAGAAACAAAACACAGCCATCAAAAAAAGTTCAGTTTGTTAACAGATTTTCACACCTTAGCGGCACCCGATTTTTGGGGGTCCGACGAAACCGACTTACATTTGCAGTATAAAATTTTTGGGAAAAGATTGAAAAAAATCCGCGTCAGATTCAAGAATACGCATCCGTCACGAGAAAACGGAATCGGAGAGAAACAAGCGAAAAAACGGGCGGCCGCTTGTTCACCATCCGGGAATCGGCTATATTTGTGACGATAAAGTTTCTGAGAACCATGACAAAGAACAATCTGCTCAGCGAACAGCTGAACTACAACGGGGACAGCCAGACCCCTACCCACCTGCACCTGTGCAGCTACAATACGGCTCAGGTAGAAAAGAGCCGGATAGAGAATGCCGAAGATCTGGAGCGGTCATTGAAAAAAGAACATATCAACTGGGTACAGGTACACGGACTACAGAACACCACGGTCATAAGGCAGGTATGCGAACTGTTCGGCATCGATTTCCTGACTACACAGGATATACTGAACATCAACCACCTGACCAAGATAGAAGAGCATGACAACTACAACGTCATCATCATCAAACTTCTTTCACGCGACAAGGACGGCGGATACACGCCCCAGCATCTGGGAGTGGTGCAGGGAGACAGTTTCCTGATAACCTTCACCGAACGCGAAACCGATTTCTTCAACGAAATCCTATCGGCCCTTAACAAGAATGTACTGAAGATACGGAACCGGCAGACGGACTACCTGCTGAGCGTCATCCTGAACAGCGCCATGGCCGGCTTCATGTCCATCCTCACCACGATGGAGGACGAGCTGGAAGATCTGGAAGAACGGTTTCTCTCGCCGGACTCCTATGTCGCCCCGGGCATCGAGGAGATACAGGCCCACCGACGGAACCACCGCCTCATCCGGAAATGTATCCTGCCCCTGAAGGAACAGATAAACAAGCTCTTCCATACCGAGAACACACTCCTGCACAAGAACAACCGCCCGTTCTTCAACGATGTGAACGACCACCTGCAATTCGCCCTGCAGGCCCTGGAAGGATGTCGGGACATGGTAGGAGCCCTGATAGACCTCTACATCTCCAGCAACGACCGGCGCATGAACAGCATCATGAAACAGCTCACCGTGGTGTCTACCATCTTCATCCCGCTTACCTTCCTGGCCGGCATCTGGGGAATGAATTTCAGCTTCATGCCCGAACTGAATTGGAAATATGGTTATCTTTGCGCCTGGATACTGATGATTGCGCTGGCCGTCGGTATCTATTATTACTTCAAGCACAAGAAATGGTATTAAAAACCTCTGCCCGTTATGAGAAAGAAAGAACTGTACGAGAAAGTCATCGCCTACTTCGGCCAGGCAATGCCGGTAGCCGAAACCGAACTACACTATAGCAACCCCTTCGAACTGCTGATAGCCGTCATCCTGAGCGCCCAGTGTACGGACAAGCGGGTGAATCTGATCACCCCTCCCCTGTTCCGCGATTTCCCTACTCCCGAAGCGCTGGCGGCCAGTACGCCGGAAGTGATTTTCGAATACATCCGTAGCGTGAGCTACCCGAACAATAAGGCGAAACACCTGGTGGGGATGGCGCAGATGCTGGTGAGGGATTTCCACAGCGAGGTGCCCGATACGCTGGAGGAACTGGTGAAGCTGCCGGGGGTGGGACGGAAAACCGCCAACGTCATCCAGAGCGTGGTGTTCAACAAGGCGGCCATGGCCGTAGACACCCACGTCTTCCGGGTGAGCCACCGCATCGGACTGGTACCGATGAGCTGCACCACACCGCTCGCCACCGAAAAGTACCTGATGAAGTATTTACCCAAGGAAATCGTGCCTACCGCCCACCACTGGCTCATCCTGCACGGACGCTACGTCTGCACCGCCCGGAACCCGAAATGCGCGCAATGCGGACTGAACGGCTTGTGCAAGGAATCGCTCAAGGCCGTACCGGGAAAAATGTAGCGATACACAAGCCCTTCCTGCCCATAAAATACCGCCTGTCCCAAGTAGGGACGCACGCTCGTGCGTCCGGAAAACCGTTTATCTACATAAATCAGACGGCTCTTAAACGACCAACCGGATTAAAACGTCACCGATTAGGAGAGTCGGAAAAGGAAGCGGACGCACAGACCGTGCGTCCCTACATATTTGTAAGGATTATCTGTAAATTCAATACCACCCTGAGAACCGGAAGACCGCGACAATCAGAGAGTGACGCAGAGGCCGTCGTAAGCCAGATGGATTCCTTCGGGAAGCATGGCGTCCACCTCGGCATGAAGCCCCATCTGATGGCTCATGTGAATGAACCAGGTCTGCCGCGCGCCGATACGGGCGGCCTGCTCCAAGGCTTCGGAAAGGCTCTGATGCGTCCAGTGAGGTTCGATACGCAAAGCATTCATCACCAGACAATCCAGCCCCTTCAACACCTCGTAGGATGACTCCGGCATAGTGAGCATATCCGTTATCCACGCCATCCGGCCGATACGGAAGCCCAGGATGGGCAGCTTGCCGTGCATCACCCGGAACGGCACCACCTCGACGGTATTCCCGCCCAGGCTGCTTACTGTAAACGGCACACCGTCCTGAACGGTTTCCAACGGAATATGAGGGACACCCGGATACAGGTGTTCGGTAAAGCAATAAGGGATGCGTGTACGCAGGCGATCGGCCGTATACCCTTCGGCATACACGGGGACATCGCGGAACTGGCAATACGGACGCAAATCGTCCAGACCGCCTACGTGGTCGTAATGCTCGTGTGAGACCAGTACGGCATCGATGGGCTTGAAATCGTTCAGACGAATCATCTGCTCGCGGAAATCCGGACCGCAATCAATCAGAATCCGCACCCCGTCCACTTCGACCAGCCCCGAACAACGCAGACGGTTGTCGCGCGGATCCCTGCTCGTACAGACCGGACAGGTACATCCCACCTGAGGGACTCCGGTGGAGGTTCCGCTACCTAATATCGTAATCTTCATGATGAATATCTCCTTCGTGTTAGATGTAATTCACTTCGGGATGGATGTCGATACCGAACGTCTCGCGCACCGAACGTACCACCTCGGCGGCCAGACGCATGACTTCCTCGCCGGTGGCGCCCCCCAGATTGACCAGGACCAACGCCTGTTTCTCGTGCACGGCGGCACGTCCGAGCGCCTTACCTTTCCAGCCGCAACGGTCTATCATCCAGCCTGCCGGAATCTTCACCCGGTCTTCATCCACCGGATAATGAGGCATGTCGGGATATTCCGCCAGCAAGCGTTCGAACTGGGCACGCGGCACGATGGGGTTCATAAAGAAGCTTCCGGCATTGCCCAGCACCTTCGGGTCGGGAAGCTTCGATTCGCGGATGGCGGTCACCACCTCGCGCACCGACGCCAGCGTCACTCCGCACCCGCGGCGCTCCAGTTCGGCACGGATATTCCCGTAATCCAGGTGGAAAACAGGGCACTTGCCCAGCCGATAAGTCACGTAAGTAACGATGTATTTCCCTTTCAGCTCCTGCTTGAAAACGCTGGAGCGGTAAGCATACCGGCATTCGGCATTCGTGAAGCACCGCTTCTGTCCGGTAGCGACCTCGATGGTCTCTACGTCCACAATCAGGTCCTTCACCTCTACGCCGTAGGCACCGATGTTCTGCACCGCCGAAGCCCCCACTTCGCCCGGAATGAGCGACAGGTTCTCGGCCCCGTACCAGCCGTGCGCCACGGTATAGGCCACAAAATCGTCCCACACCTCGCCGGCTCCCACACGGATTTCCACCGAGTCGTCCGTCTCGTCCACGGTCTCCATGCCCCGGATGCCGGAGTGCAGGATGAGTCCGTCGTAATCACCTTTAAACAAGAGGTTGCTTCCGCCGCCGATATGGAGGAAAGGATGCAACGCCTCCTTCGTGTCATTCAGAAAGCCGCACAACTCTTCTTCCGAAGCGTATTCCACGAAACGGGCCGCCTTCACGTCCATTCCGAAGGTATTGTGCGCCAACAGGGGATAATGGGTATATGTCTTCATAAAAGGAATATCAATCGCTCAAATCTTCAAATTTCATCAGTTTCCAGATACCGTTCCGGCGCTCGAAATAGAGCGTGTTGCTGAACCCGTTGCCGAATCCCTTGAACTCGACCACTTTCGTATCGATGTTGAGTTCTTCCTTCTGCCCGTAATGTACGTTCGTGAGTTTTCCGGGCATCATCGGCGGACGGAAAGCGAACCATTGTCCCGGTTCGAGGGTGGTCTCCAGAATCTGGAACTCATCTTCCGGGTCGGCGGTCACAAATCCCAGCGGCTCGGCCAGACGTTCGCCCTGGAAGATGGAATCGGAAGAGAAGCGTTCGTAGAACTGCATGAAATCCTCTTCCCCGTCCGTCTCGTGCGCCAGCTTTTGCAGGTTGATGGCCTCGAGGAACCAGGACTGTCCCTTGCGCTGGAAATAATACCTCCGTATCAGGCTTTTCCTCAGGTCAATCATATCCACCTGCACACTCTGCATACTGGTATCTTTCTCCAGTTCCATGTCTTCTTCCTTATCGAACAGCACCGTATAGGCCGGTTCACGGCTGAACAGATAGTCGTGGGTCCATTCGTCTTTCGGCACACGCACAATCTTGTCGCCCTTATACGTAGATACAGGGAAAAGGATGCGGGAAAGCTGGAACTTGGCATCGGAAGCAAAATTATAGAAGAAATCGGCAAAGCTTTCATCGGCCGAAGGAGGAATCACATCCTCTATCACCAACGAAGTATCGGCCTGCACCGAATCCGAATCCGATTTCAGGGAATCAATCTGTCCAGTCAATGTCTCGAAGGGGTCTATCTGCTTTTTTCCTCCTTTACAGGAAATCATGAGCAACAACAGACAACATCCAAAGATTAGTTTTTTCATTGCATTCATCGAAAAATCGGATGCAAAATTATCCTTTTTTTCAATCCCTTCTCACTTTTAGCAAGAGAAATCTCATTTATTGGACGAAAAAACAGGATTATTTCGGTGAAAATCCTTAACTTTGCCCTCACGAAAAATAATAACCGAAGAAATATGTTAGCAAAAATAGAAGAATTACTTCAGGAAGTGGGAGCCATGACGGCCGCCAACGCGGAAGAGCTGGAAGCCCTCCGCATCAAGTACCTGAGTAAAAAAGGAGCTATCAACGCGTTGATGGCGGATTTCCGCAACGTACCCGCCGAACAGAAGAAGGAAGTGGGTATGAAACTGAACGAACTGAAGAACCTTGCGCAGGAACGTATCAACGCCCTGAAGGAAACGTTCGAGAACCAGGATAACGGAGCGGTCGAACTGGACCTGACCCGTACTGCATACCCCATCGAACTGGGTACCCGTCATCCGTTGTCTATCGTCCGCAACGAAATCATCGACATCTTCAGCCGTCTGGGATTCACCATCGCCGAAGGACCGGAAGTGGAAGACGACTGGCACGTGTTCTCGTCCATGAACTTCCCCGAAGACCATCCGGCACGCGACATGCAGGATACCTTCTTCATCGAAAGCCACCCGGACATCCTGCTCCGTACACATACTTCATCGGTACAGAGCCGTGTGATGGAAGTGTCACAGCCTCCTATCCGCGTCATCTGCCCGGGACGTGTATACCGTAACGAAGCCATCAGCTACCGCGCGCACTGCTTCTTCCACCAGGTGGAAGGCCTGTATGTCGACAAGAACGTATCGTTCACCGACCTGAAACAGGTGCTGCTCCAGTTCGCTCAGGAAATGTTCGGTCCGGAGACCAAGATCCGTCTGCGTCCGTCTTATTTCCCGTTCACCGAGCCGAGCGCCGAAATGGACATCAGCTGCGACATCTGCGGCGGCGAAGGTTGCCCGTTCTGCAAATACACCGGATGGGTGGAAATCCTGGGTTGCGGTATGGTAGACCCTGCCGTACTGGAAGCCAACGGCATCGACAGCAAAATCTATACCGGATATGCCTTCGGTATGGGTGTAGAACGTATCACCAACCTGAAATACAAGGTGAAAGACCTGCGTATGTTCTCAGAGAATGATACCCGTTTCCTGGAAGAGTTCGAAGCGGCCAACTAGGAAACCCCAACATATTCGGCATTTATATGCACTTAATAAAATACGCTAAGAGAATCATTCCGGCCGAGCGAGGTCGGGATGATTCATTTTTTATCAGGCTATGAAGAAGGACAAACTTGTTACTCCCAGCTATTGCTTTATCCTGGCGGCCAACTTCCTGCTCTATTTCGGATTCTGGCTGCTCACCCCCGTACTTCCGTTCTATCTACTTGAAGAATTCCAGGTATCGAACACCACCATCGGCGTGGTACTGAGCTGCTATACCATCGCGGCCCTCTGTATCCGTCCGTTCTCGGGCTACCTGCTGGACACGTTCTCCCGCAAGCCTTTGTACCTGTTCGCCTATTTCATCTTCACCCTGGTCTTTGCCGGCTACATGGTGGCCGGACTGCTTACCCTGTTCATCCTGCTCCGCATCGTCCACGGCATTTCGTTCGGAATGGTGACGGTGGGAGGAAACACGGTAGTCATCGACATCATGCCTTCTTCCCGACGCGGCGAAGGACTGGGATATTACGGATTGTCGAACAACATCGCCATGTCCATCGGACCGATGTTCGGCCTGTTCCTGCATAGCGCCGGGGTATCCTACATCACCATCTTCTCTTACTCCCTGGTTTCGTGCATCCTGGGATTCCTGGCAGCCTGCCTGGTGAAGACCAGCTATCGCCCGCCCGTAAAGCGGGAACCCATCTCGCTGGACCGCTTCATCCTGCTGAAAGGGATTCCGGCCGGCATCTGCCTGCTGCTTATGTCCATCCCCTATGGGATGACCACCAACTACGTGGCCATGTACGCCAAGCAGATCGGACTGACGGCCGAAACCGGCTTCTTCTTCACCCTCATGGCCATAGGAATGGCCATCAGCCGGTTGTTCAGCGGTAAACTGGTAGATAAGGGAATGGTGACCGGAGTGATTCAGGCCGGTCTGTACCTGGTGTGCCTCTGCTATTTCAGCCTTACCGCGTGCGGATGGCTGGTAGACTGGAACGTGACTTTCACCACCGTGCTGTTCTTTGCCATCTCCCTGCTATTGGGAATCGGGTTCGGTACCATGTTTCCGGCCTACAACACGCTCTTCGTCAATCTGGCACCGAACAACCAGCGCGGAACAGCTACCAGCACGTACCTGACCTCGTGGGACCTGGGTATCGGAATCGGGATGCTCACCGGAGGCTACATCGCCGAGATCGCCTCGTTCCGCATCTCCTACCTGTTCGGCGCGGCGCTGACCGTCATTTCCCTGTTCTACTTCCAGTTCAAGGCCGGTCCGGACTACAACAAGTACAAGTTGAGATGACCCGTCACTCCCGATAGGTCAGGACAAAGATGTGAGAGAAACGTCCGTCCACTTCCGTCACTTGCACGGAAAGGATGAAGGGGTCGAACATCTCGGCCCATTCATTGATGAACGGCGGCAGATAAGGCTTGAAGAATTCTTTGTTGCGGACCACCTCCTGCATGTCGGCCACCATGATGTACGAGGCCGAAGGCGAGAGATTGGCGATACACTGATTGAAGAGGGTGTCTCCCTGAGCCACCGAAGCCCGGTTGATGCAGGAATCGATACGTGCGGTTCCCGAAAGGATGAGCAGGCTGTCCTTCGCTACCTGCGGTATACCGCCCAGACGTTCGGCCATGACAGGCATACAGGCTTCGGGAGCGGCCATGGAACCATTCAGGTAGATGACTTCGCTGTTCATGTGGAGGTCGAACTCGCTCCAGCAATAATCCCGTTTGCCCGTCAACAAGGGCACCGAGGCCGTCCGTCCGTACAAGGTCATGAAACGGGAAGACTTGTTGTGACGCAACGACGCCAATACCGTATCCCGACTCAGGGAACGCTTGTCCAGTTGCGCGTCGATGACCTGCTCTATCAGCCGCTTCTCATGGCTGGCTACCAGAAAACCTTTCCCTCCGTATAGCGACAGGAAATCCTCGGCATCCAACGGATATACCTGGATTTCCTTTCCCCGGTAGATTTCCTTCTTCGGGGTGAACCGGTCACCGTATTTCTCGCGGAGCACTTCCTTGAACAGGTCCTTCCCCTCCTTGCTCATCCGGAAATAAGCGACCATGTCGCGCGGATTGCCCGGAAAATGGAAACTGAGCATCAGCTGGTTGACCTGGTTGCTCAACCCGTGTGCCGCATGAGAAGTATATTGGGTAAGTTCATAAAAGATGGTCTCTATCAGGTTAGACTGATGCAAGGTATCGAATTGGGCCGCGTAGGCCATCCGCGGAAGCTCACTGATGAAGAAATCCACATTGTCCGTCTCCAGCAGGCCACGTGAGTCGGCAGGAACCAACTCCAGCAGGTCCACGGTCTGGGTCTTGTCGGCCAACTTCAATTGGACAAAGCTATATACGCCTACTCCTACACAAAACAACAAGGTAGAAAGAATAACGGCAAATTTGGCGACGGTACGTAGTTTCATGCTCCCTCCTATTCCTTTTCTACAAAGATATTAAAAATCTTTTAAAAAGTACAAATAAAAGCGAAGAATAAAAGCGGAAGGACACAAAAAAACTCCTGAAGAATCAGGAGTTTGATAGGGTGACTAGTGGGACTCGAACCCACGACATTCAGAACCACAATCTGACGCTCT